>JGI24159J19872_10004040_pt1 | contig 18571 bp, 13 predicted proteins | sample Ectturendosymbi4_FD_19872 | JGI IMG/M metagenome (IMG submission 19872) | reverse complement strand
TCAAAGAGAATAGAACTAAACTGAAATAGTTCTGTATTTTTTTTAATTACACTTTTACATTTTGCGCAACACTTGAAAAAAATTACAGTAAAAAGTTGCACGCAAAAATCGAAAATGTTGCAAAAAGTTGCAATATAACAACCCTGGAAACAGCTCAAAACATTGAACTGCATGTATTTTCAGTATTTAGGAAGCTGTTGGAAGCTGTAAAAAAAAGTTGGAAAAGTTGGAAAAACTTGCCCTACTGATAAGTGTAGAGCTCTATAAAATAATTAAGCAGGTTTTTCGAAACAACTTACATGATTTATCTAAGTGGTACTGTGTAATTACCTACCAATACATTAAGTATACCGGGAGAGCATATTTTTGGCAAAAGTTTTCGAAATACAAAAACACAAGTACACAGCGCATATTTCCTCCGATCAAACTTTTTCTTGTGATGTCAAATGAAGAAAGAAAAATTTTATAAATTTTATAATTCTTAGATTATGCACTTACCAGAGTCACATACTCCGCGAGGAATGCTATCTGCAAATATTTCAACAAACTCAAATAGACAGAATGCAAAATGAAGTGAGGTACAGAACCTCGATAGGAATACGTGGGTATATAGCAAACAATATGCACACAACAAATGATAGTAAACAAGTGTTTTGATCTTTTCTGTTAAATTTTCAGTTAGTTCGGACAAGCTGGGAAGCTGTTATTCAACTTTTTCCAGCTTATTTGATTCAGTAACTTTATTTTTCATTGATTTCATTGATTAAGGACAAAGAATCTATCACTTTTGATCGGGAAGACGATATTTTCGAAATTAATGAAATACAACAAACGTCACTGCATAGAAACATACTAAAATATTTTTGTTTAAATAAAATATTTTTGGACTCACATTTTGTAATGCGATTATATGTCACATTTAAAGATTAACAATGTTGCAGAACTTTTATTTTTCAATCTGTTAACACTGAGCTGCATTAAAACATTGTCATTCTAAGACATAACGGTTTAGCAGATTTTAATTGGCAGCCCAGCATAAACAACAACATGTAATAATTACTTTTTCGGAGTTTCAAAACACAACTACTGCTCTTACTTGACGCGCACAAAAAATACGTTTTAAAATTTTGTTCAATTTTGACAAATGCTTAATAAAAGCCTAATGCAAAATCCTCGAATTGCAGAATCTCACTGCGACGAAATATTGCAGTAAACTCGTTAACTGAAGTATTGCGCTTCACTTTGTACAAAGGTTATAAAGAATTTAACATGAACTGTATAATATAAGACATAGGTTTTCTACTGGAAATTCACACATAATTTTTTGAACAGTAGCACTGGTAAATGTGTTATGGAAATTTGGACGAATTAGCTCTAATTCTAAAACGACGTTGGCTGTGGCGAGACAAAGTGAAGTAAGCATTGATCCATCATGCGAATGAGTAACCCAAAGTTTGAAGTTGCTACAGCCTGTGATAAAGCAAACGGTGTTATGGCCAAAGCCTGAGTTTTGGTGAAATAGAAAGAAATACAGTGGACTGTGGATCTCATGTCTAAAGGCAGCAGTGTGTGTACACTGTACAGTACTTCTTATACCGTTTATGAACATCTGTTGAATTTTTCACGAATCTTAAAAATGTGAGTATTCCTTAACATCAAGTTACTTAAGCCTACAAGACATGACGTTTTTTATTGCGACCATCTCATGCGAATTTATTGACCTAGGTACATCTTCCCTCAACGTATGTATCCAACATTATATAAAGATGTCTTAAAAGCCTTTTTTTGAATGATGTCATTTTTCTAAAGTTTTAGTGCTCTAAGACAAGTTTTAAAAATCGCAATTTGCGAACAATGATTTTGTACCTTAATGTGTCTTCTGCGCTTTCGTATGCACAATCATACACGTTAGTTGCTCTGGCAGGTCGCAAAAAATTTGAATCAATGTAACAATTTTACTGCTTAGAAATTTAAACGAATCACTGCGATAAGAGACAGTTCTGCAGAGAAACTTAATGATTTCTTTTTCCTATTAGAATTCACGTACTTTTTTAATACTGCGTATACATTTTGGCCAAATTCCATACTTTTTCAAGGTCTTGAAACCGAATTCAATGCGTTTTTAATATTTTAATACCACGTGGGAACCCTGATCTTAAAGGTTTCTCAAAATGAGGCAATATCATTTATTTAAACAAGGGTGTTTTGCCAGTGACAAATTATAACTACTTACCAATACAACGGGACTCCTCTAACATAGGTCTTGGTTCTGAAACAAAAAATGATAATGCCACAGCTATTTCCAAAGCATCGTTTTTAATCGCTGTACCGGTTAATTGCACACTTTTATCTTACAAGATTTAGCGTTTTTAGGAGTTAGGACAACATTACAAAGTAATCTGCATTGCGTACATCAGTGCAGTAATACAAACTATTTTTATTTCAAACGTCATTAAGTACAGCCATGTAAGCATAAAAGCATTCCTTCACATACTAAGTGCAAATTTTGGGTGATCATTGCAAAAAAAACGTTTCATCATTTTTACTATCAACCAGAAGATAAAAAAAAACCGTCGTTCATATTCTGTTTAAACAAGAGCTGGTAAGGTCTACACTCTACACAGTGGGCGAAGTATATACTCTGACAAGAGCGAAGTGTCTGATTATTTGCGGTGAAAGAATTCCTTTCAACACACATCGTTCGTTCAGAACCTGTAGTTGAGTCAATATACAAATATATTCAATGTACTTTATTATTTAAATCATAAGTTTAACTGTTCCGTTTGGAAATTAAGAAAAATAACTTTTTGAAATGAAGCAGGTGGTGTTTCAGAAGCTATTTAATTGTTATTCACAAATACAAAAAGTCCTAATTTGTCTCACCTTCTGCTTTCATGCTAAACGCAGTGGGATGGAAACCTGAAAAACAGAAAAGAACAGAAAAAATCCATAACTATTGACCACGCTTACAATCACTGATCATTTATTAATGTTAATGTCCCAATCAAACACTTCATTCATGAAATATTTTTGAACATAAGCATGCGCTGTCCTGGTGTGCTGATAAAATATTGTTTCCAAGACTTAAAAATTGAAAATATTCGCAGCCCGTAAATACTCTGCTTAAAACAAGCAGTAAATATGTTATGTTCAACATAGCAAGAAGTAATTTACCGTCACTTGGCACTTCAACCGTTCTGTAGCTATATCGTCTTTGGTGCACTGCTCCAGCCCTTGCAGTTCTAGTGGCCATCGCAGCTGCGCATAGAAAAAGCCAGATTTGTTTTGATAAAAAGCTGTTGGGAAGTTGTTTGCGATGAATCTAAAGGTTTCCTTCAACTGCTTCAACATTCTCATATATGTTTTTGCTCAACTAGATTCCAGTCGATACGTACTACGTAGCAAAGGCATTTTTAAAATATATTTCATACAGTAGATCAAAACGTTTAGTACATTTGCTTCTCAATCTTTTTTAGGTGGCGGACCACATTTATTGAAAATTTTTGTGGGACCCACAATGAGATATTGCGCTAAAACAACAATGAAATTGAAATATGAAAAAGAATCGAAATATACGCAACACATGTAATTTACACCGTTTATGGAAAATTTGAGCTTGCTGATTAGATATCATGAGATTTCCTGATTTGATCAATAGAAAATCCGATAATTTTCAAGGAACGTTTCAGCAAAATGCCGGAGTATTGTAACATTTTGAAATGTTTCGCAGCCCTCCTGGAAGAACGTGGACCGCTGCCCACTGTTTGAGAACCCTGGTTTAGTGGACTGTTTGGTAAACAGATCTGCAATTAGTTTTGTTGCACTTAACATTTTCGTTGAAACAAGTGAACAAACAGAAAACTGTGCAACATTATTTAGTATAGCGTGGCGTTTAACGCTGGATCTTCACAAGGGTCTGCTACACTGGGCCAAAGTCAAAGCAAGGTGCTGGTTGCAATAATTGCATTTAGTTCAAGAAATCTGTGTTACATTTGGGAATTAATGCCTGCTTCGCAATGATCTAACTCGAAATAATTTGAGCACTTGCACACAAAATTTCAAAACGTTCTTTCTTCGAGCTATGTGTGTCATCTCATGTAATAGAAAGTTGGCATGTTTTTTGTTGTCATATTCAGAACTTACTCCTGCGATATCCGGATGAAGGGGGCCGACGAATTGCTTGTCGATCCATTTTCGTGATATCAGCTTGATCTATTAGTCCTTCAACGAATTGTTTTTTCTTGAGTATCTAATCAAGCAAAAAAGCTACTTAGATAAAAACTAGTTCATTTTCTGTATCTTGTTTGGCGATTTATGCTAACCAGCATCATGTGATAATGGTTGACAACTTAGTGTTTAGTGTTCATAGGTGAAGTTCTGAAAATTTTTCATTTAAACGAGGTTTATTGGATTTGTCAATATTGACAACATCAGCATTCATCCACTTGCAAAAAAATCTTTGTGCTCACTGCTATTGTTCATCAGCAACAAAACTTGCACGAGTTCACATTGATATTTAGCGCTTTTGTTGACACGCTATCGTAAAAATTCAGATTTCCTCTTTTTATCGTAGTTCGTGCTCGGAAATAGTTCATCTGTTTTTTGCTGTTGTTCACCGTTGTTATCGTCATTCAGCCAAAAGCCGCTTTTCATCGCGTTTAACCACAGAAGGGGGTTTTGTGGTTGGATAAAAAGCATTACGACCGACCTTCTTTCCGTAGTGCTTTTTTGATTTGACTTTGGTGACGCAATTGGCCGTAGGCCATAGCCTGAAATTTGCTTCTTTCCGGGGCGGTTGAGGTGAACGCTATTGCCCAAAGAGTGCTACGGCGATTCACTCAGTGGCACGTGGATCGAACAACCGGTTCCACATTGAGAAGCGGACAATTTACCACTGAGCTAGCGCCGCCCTCGGTGGTTTTGTATCGTCGTCCCAGTGGTGTAGTCTTAAACGCACTCTTTCGAGATAAGCACTTATTTCCAATTGCATTTACGGGATTTGCTTGGTTAAAAACGGATGTATCAGACAGGTGGCAGCTGCAAGTTTCGCTGCAAAACTGTAACATTTGACATTTAGGGGTATATTCTATGTTTTCTTTACGTTAAACTGCCTACAAAAAAACAGTGCTAGCCTCATGACAAGCTTTTGAGGAATCTGTCTGATTGTTTCTACTTTCATACTTCTGCGATGATTAGAACTTGCCCATATCTATTTTTCAATAGTTGTAAGCTCCAAAATTGGCGAAAGTAAATCAATCACAATTTATTTCACAGGGAAACTAGTTTCGCGTTTTCATACGCATCTTCAGTCCTGCGAAACGCCGTAAGACAGACCTAACTAGCGAAAATTGACACTTGAAAACAAATACAGAAAAAAACAGCAAGGTGTTGGATCTTGCTTCGCCCCGCTCAGGGGTTGTCCCGGTATTGCAGTACTTCAGGGTATGGCCACCACCTACGAAGATTTGCTTTTAACAGCCTATGGAGATAGCTTCAAGGTCCCAGACCAGACAGTTTCGCTTTATAACTGAAGTTTGACAACCTTTGACCTGAAAAATAGCGCTACGTCCCTGCTGCACTCTTCCCGGTTCTGGGATCAAAGGAACTAATGACCATTAAGCGCAATCATAATACTGAGATTTCCTTCTTATCATATTATCAAAGGATTGCTTGCTTCAATAGAAAACAAAAATTGAAGCCACCTACTTTGCTTCACCTTTTTCCCGGATGCATTTCCACTGAAGTTGTGTTGAAAAAATTGGTTTGTTTATTATTTATTTAGTTCTGAAACTATCAAAAGTGACATTTTGCTTCATAGTCAACTAAATTGCGAAGTGAATTACCTCAGGTAGACAAAAAGGCAAATTGATTATTTTCTTCAAATATTCTTGCCCACTGATATTTGCTCTACCCAATGCGTCACCCATTCCCTCCTCGATACTTTTAACCGCAATCCGGGAATCAACAGCAATCAAGCAAACAAATCTTGATAATCTGTCGCTCAAAAGGATGCTCACCGCTTCCAAAACTGCTTTTACCTGAAAATATACAAGCAAAAAAGAATGATCCAATGTTAACAAATATTTTGAAAAAAGAAATGTGTGGGTCTTTGCTATAAGTAACTTTGAACCAGTTATCTTGGGTTGAAAACACATTTTCATTTTTCAAAGCAACTTGGATTATTGCACCGTTTTTTCATTATACTTTGAAAAATTGTTTCAGACTATTTCCTTGTGGCATGCAGTCATTTGTCTGTGAAGATCGTTGCCTATCTGCTTTTCTCACAGCACGCGGTTGTGCTTATCCATGTGTAGCACAGTGATACTGGAAAGATTTAAATAACTGATAATTTACTGCAGTTTCAAAAAATTTATAAAACGATTTTCTGAAATTGGAAGACAAGACTTTTCAGGCTCTGGGACTTACAGAAAATAATTCGCGGGAATGGGAAATTATTAGAACAACCACTTTGACATTTCTTTCATTGCAGTTACTCCCGTTGCCTCCTTTATTTTTCATCAACAAAAGTCTTCACATCATACCTTGCTCAACGGAACTCTGTCCAGGTCATCGATTGTAATCACAATTTTATAATCCATTCTGTGAGAAAACTCGGCACAACGAACCAATTTAGTGATCACGTCCATCTGTTAAATGCACATGATTATAGACAGCGGCGAAGTGATCTAATGATTATTGAAGGTTTTATTACAAATTGACCGTGGAGTCCACAAAGCATCAAGCGACAGAAAAATTTCAAATGATGTGCACAGTTTCTTGGTATCAATTACTCTCATTTGTTTCGTTCTGAACAGTCGCGGTTTCAAGCGAAATTTCTGAATTCCGCAAACGCTGACTTCCCGCCATCTGCGCATGCAGAACGATATTCCAGGCCACGCAGAATTTTTTACAGACTACTGGTTGTTTGGTGTGTTTGATTCTAATGATCTCAATGAAAATCGCTGATTCCATTTGGTTGTTAGCAATAGAAAAACAGTAACACACTTTAGGCAAAAAGTTTGAGCAAAGCTAATGTTACATCGTTGATCAAACGGCGTTGCATAATTGATGACATGAATAACCATGTCATTTACCTCATACTTAATTTTATCCATCACTCCAAGCTCCGCTGCAACGCTTGTTTTTGTTCCACTCAAAGCAGCTGTTATTCGAGCTGTTTGTGAATTGAACATGGCCCATACAAAATTAACTGCAGCGTAAACAGCAGCCAATACACCAGGAACCCAGGCAAACACTTGAGCGATGATTGGAATCGCACCTGTTTTCTGCAAAGGAGAGAAACGCAGTTTTGCTACAATCTAAGGAGTAAACAGGAGGTTATGCTCAGTTTTTGAAGATGATTCAGCTTCTCGTTTGTTTAATCGTAAACTGTGGGAGAATCAAAGATTTATTCTTAGCAGAATTAAACTGTCAGCGACTGATAAACACACGACAAAGTGGTTTAATTCTCTTCATTTAATATGCAGTTGGTAATTTTACTGTTATGTCAAATTGCGACTTCGCGAGTTTTATCCTGAAAACAAGCACATGTTTTGGGGCGGGTTGCAAACAATCACTGTTGTCATTTGCATGAAGATCAACAATTTCAGCCTAACATGCATTTGATTTTCTATGTAAGTTTTAGTGTCGGCAGTCATGCACACTAAAGAAAAGACTAATATCGTGGATGATGCAGTGATAAAATCAAAAAGATTTTATATTTTTTCCATCTTATTTTAAAGAAATTTTTTCAACTTACCAAGCTAGCGTACACTGAAAGAGGAATGGGAATGGCCAAAATGAATAGAAACACTGTAGTCCATAACAGAAGGGGTAAGCCGCAAGAGGTTTTAGGATACTTCTTCAATAGAAAACATGCGCCTTGGTATGATGAGTTTGAATCTGACAATTCACATCTGTTATTGGAAATATGATCCAGTAATGCATGTTTTTCCTCTTGTGAATTTATCTTTTGAATGCGCTGTTGTGTATGCTCTGGAACCGGGTCGGAGTATTGCACAGACACTCCCTGCTTTTTGAGATAATCAGAAGCAGAGGCTGCCTCAAGAACTGTTGCATATTCCAGTAACCACCAGTCTGAAACCTCAAACAGTGAATTGCTTGATTCTGTAGCTGGCCTCCAATGGCCGTCATAAAACCTTTTACTGCTCATCAACTGTCCAAAACCGTGCAGTATCTCTTCAACAACTGGAGACCAATCACCGAGACTCGCATAAAACTTATTAATTTGAATATTTTCAGTTGTATTGTTGGGGACACATTCAATGTCGAACAATCGGAAGAGTCGAGCTGTCAGCATGCCAAACTCAGTCTCGATTGCTTCGGACAAATTTGTTGCGATTCCCGCCCACAGGGTGTCGCTGCCGGCATAAGTCCAAGCATTAAAATTGACGATGATATATCTGATAGAGACAGACAAGAAAACATGAAATATACTATCTAAGTTTATTTATTATTTTCATAGGTTTGGTATGTCACTAATATTTCTGGCGGAAGGAACCTTTATCAACTATTATAGCCAGCACACTCGCACTCTCGCAGTTTGTTTATGCAAGCAGACGGTAAAGCAGCAGACAATGATACTGGTCACCCTCAACAAATTTCCAGCCAGCAGACTGCAAAATGCTGATTATTTATTTGCTGGAAGGCCTTCTGCCTGATTCCATTGCACAGGGCCCAGTGTCGGTCTCCGTAGCACCCCCTGGTAAAATTTTACTCAGAAGCCCTAGTTACAGTTTGTTAGTATTTGCCCAATTGTTGTAGGTGTTTTGAAGGCAGTCATTGCTTTCATGTTCAGTTTTTTTCTCGCTCTGGTAGAGTTAGCAGGTGAGAGAAAGATGCAGGCCAAACCTGTTGGTCATCTTTCTTGTCACATTTTGTGGGGGTAGTCTTTCTTCCACATTTGATGCCATTGCTATCATGTCATTTGTCATGTTATGTCCAAAGGAAAGCTTGAGAGGGTGGTTTTTTCTTTTAGTTGGTTTTAGGGTGGTGAGGTAATCTTCATTCCTTTGGTTGCATCGCCTCAAAATTGCCCGCATTTGAGTGGTTTAATTTGCCGTTAATGAAATGACATCCTTCCGCTGTGGGTTTCGAAAAACTAAAATTACTAATTTTATAATTCCTGATAATAGCCAAATGAGATTGGAATCATTGCTGTACATATGTACAGCCGTTTCTTGTGTGTGATATTCACAACCTAAACTTTAAGGCCCACAGAGGGCACGATCATGCCGTTTGAAGTTGTTATCGGCCATAACGCGAGAACGGAGAGCGCAAGAGAGTCAGTGAGGTCATCTCCGGATTTGGAAGGCGGCAGCGCACTTTCTAAGGTATGTAGCGCTAACTTGTGACGTCATTTTGACTTCCTGTTTGGGTAAAACCCGTTTTTCACGTTGCTAAAAAATCGTGGTTTTCATTTGAAAAGCCGTGAAGCAGAAACGAAGCACTGCAAATAAAGTTTCTATATAAAAAATGTCAACCATGACCATAACTTTGCGAAAATAATTGACAAAAATGCACTTTCTTCTTTTGGGGTGTTAAACGGCGCAAAACCTTAGTTTTGGGGTTGTTTTTACCCTCTTTGGGTCTTTGAAGGGTAAATTGTACCCAAACGACGCACACGAAACGTCTGAAAATTGTAGAACGTGTCTTACAACATCCCACCGAATCTCAAGTGAAAATAATGAGAGGTAAAATGTTATGGAAGATTTTGCCGATATAATTAATTAGTTAATCACCTAAGGGATTAGCCAATTAGTTTATGGCTTTTAGGCCACAACTTTCCAACTAATAATGCTAGAAAGCCAAACAGGGGCTTTCAAGATGTGGAATTTCGCTTAGTTTATTTTAAAAGAAAAAAAGAAAATACCCTTGCAGTTTTTCTCAAGCCTTGATGACGCCACCCGACCACTTTTTAGTCAAAAATTTTCGCCCCAAAAACAACGATGACTGACTTTGATTGGAATTTTGTGTTAATTAGGGTCTTCAGATGCAGTCCAGGCCAAAAACATTTCGAAAAAGCTAACAGCGAAGTGTGAAAGCAATTTTTTGAATTTTTCACAAAATTGCCAAAAAATCGCTTCCGGAAAATCCAAAATTTTCATTTTTCTCAAAATTTCAAACGTAAAGGTAACTTTTTTAAACTCATCGAAGCGACTGCTGTGTTCTAATTTCGCGGATGTCTTCACTGACTCTCTCTCAAGGCGCGATCGCCTTTTGAAAAATGTTAGGTTTCTCGCCCACCCTCTGTGGCAAGAAACCTAACATTTTCATAGAAACTCAAAATTTTCTATATAATTTTTCTCACACATATTTTCCTTACATGATTTCAACATGGCAGGTAGGCTATACATAGGATAAGGGCATGAAACAGAGGCGGATCCAACCAGTAAGTTAAGGGGGGGGGGCGATTTCAGTAATATCTGGCAGTCCATTCTCATTATGGCTTCACTCCTGTAAGAGAGATGAAGTATACTTCACAGCACTGCTGTGACAAAACAATGGACTGCAAAATGGCCTTGTATCGCGAATGTTGTTTTCGGAATTCTATAAAATCATAGTAAAGGAAGTTACTTTCGTATAGGTTTCAGGGGAGCGATCGCCCCAATCGCTCGCCCTGGATCCGCCCCTGGCATGAAACAATCACCTTGTTGAAGAAGGCTTTCCGCCAACATCTGATCGAGCTTCAATTCCAGGTGGTTTATCAAGCTCCAGTTTTACGCCCTCTTCATCACCTTGCAAGATAGCTTGTTCGCTGGTTTCTATTGGTAAGTTTGCAAACGCGGCTACCACCAGGAGCTTGATGTTGGCCGCTAAATCCAGCCACAAATTTCGAAAGCAGAAAATTAAAAGAAATACAAAAGTGACAGCAGCTGCCGATACGCTGAGAGCTGTAATGGAGATTATCTGTTGGGTGTTGAGTGTATTTCTGGTAGCAGTGCTGTTTTTTTGTTGCGCGAGAGTTCTGTTGGCGTTAATGAAAACACCTGGAATGTTGATTGTGATTCCCGTTGCTAGAAGTACGAGAGCGACTAGAACCAAAACAAATAAGGCGAGCTTGAAACATTTCGAGGTCACATCGCATTTGCTGCTGCTTTTGTTGGAAGTATTTTCCCTCTGGTTTTTCTTCAACAGATCTGTCAAAAATAATAATCCTTCTCGTAGCAAGTACACAAAACAAAAAGCACACCGGTTTGCCAAGAAAGAATTTATGGAAGGTGATAAGCTGCTACAAATTGTTGGATAAGAGTGTTGGATAATTGCGTCTTTGGTTTTCCATCATGGTTGAGCAAACAGGACATGGCGTAAGAAAATTAGTCATGGTAGTCTTCTGGTTGTAGAATACATGCTTTTAGGACAGATTTAAGCTTATTTTCACAAAACTATGTTTTCCATGTTGATACCATCATTGGTGGTCTTAGCATTTTTGCGACCCTGTGCAATGTTTTTGAAGGCTCTCTTGTTAAAATTGTTTTTGACCTCATCTACACACATACAAATCGTGTGCAAGTGCATGTGCGTAAAAGTAAGCTGCGCCTTCGCTCAAAATCACACTTGTAAACTTGAGATATAACCACAAGAAGACTTTCGCAAGCTTATGAATAAACAGCGGCGATCTTTTAAGGACGATCTTTTCAAGGATCGTTGTTTGAAAATAAGGGCCGTTTGTTTTGCACATCTTGTAAACTTCGTAAGGCCTACACTCTCAGTGCCAAACCCAAAACTGGCCGACTTTTATTGGCCTTCGCAGCAACTCATGAAATAGATTACACGGGCAGTCTGTTAGTTTCAATATTCGGGAAACGTTTCAAGCATTTGCTGCTATACGCGCCAAAATACAACCAAGGTTCGTTGCACACTGTCGTTTCCGGATGGCTAGTGTAGTTTGTTAACAGCGTTTATCACGCTAAGCACAAAATGAAATTCATGTTGAAACGAAAGAAATGAATTTGCATCAGAAGTAAGCGTCATATTTTTTGATAGAGTAACTGGTGATCCATTACCTAAAGCAATTTTCCTCTCAGATTTGAAATTTGTTATTTGTAGCTTTTTTCAATTCAACGCTGTGCAGCATGATTTGTCAGTTGTGGATGCTTGCTTTGCAGAACATAGTCGCCGCGAAGGTCATTGAAAGTAGAAATAAAATTTTGAAACATAAACGTGCAGATTTGAAATTCAGGGTTCCATCAAAGGTTTGTTTCTATAATTTTGCATAATGTGTAAACATGGACCGAATAGCAACAACAGAATCGGAAAAGTTTTCGCAATAACTTTGAGCACGTTTGTCACACACAAAATACGTTCTCAATTATTTGACATCTGTTCTTTCACGAATATAATGAACCAAGATGCAAAATTTTCACATGAGCTGAGGATAACTGCTTAATAGGCGAAATACAGTCAACACTTGGTTTAATATCATAATGTTTGATTGTTTGTTCTGAAAGGATTAGACCCTTTTGATAGATGCCGTTTTCCTAGCAAGTAAGGATTTTGAAACTGCTATCCTCTGTGTAGTTATATCAACGTTGAACGACACCGTTAGATTTCGATTTGTTTATGAGCCTAGTTTTAGCATAGTAATCAAAATGCTACAGTTAAGAAAGTTTACAACTTGAGCTTTCTCAGCGAATTTGAATTTGCAGCAACAGAGAGTTGTGGTGTTGAATATACTGCGTTGAAAGAAAAATGTTGCGGCATTGATAAAAGTCAACTTTTTAATCGTCCATGGAGGGCTGATAACAGTGGGCGTCAGATCAATGCCTCCTGCATAAACATGCGATTCGGAGGGACGACTTTGCACCAACACAATACAGCAAGGTAAGCTCATGTTGCAGAAGTGCTTGCCATCTAGAAACATGGTTTCGTTCATAAAAGCATGGCAAAATTGTTGCTATTATTGCCAGGATTGGAAAAAGGCAAATAAAATTTCGGTTACTGCTGAAATGGCGTGTGTGGATAATAAGATTACAGATAAACGATCTTATCTTTTGCGTCTAATGGTGTGTTTCTCTCACCTGAAATGTCAGTGTACGTAATTTGCAATTGACCGTATATCAATTCACTGTTTTTGCACACTGGGATAACTCTTAACTTATTTTTAGGTGTGCGAAAAACATTTCCGGAAATTTGAAATTCGCTGTGAAACGTCAGTATATGATGAAAAAAACGGAAAATATCTGTCATATCCTATGAAGGTACCAAGGCTGCTGCCAGGAATTGTCCCTTCACAGATGCCAAACTGCCCGGATTATTTATCAAGACCAAGCTAATTGCGCAGGCCGAGTTTAAAAAATGAGAGATTAATTTCAAAAGAACAGTACGATTTATCAAACGCTTTGATGCAGAGCAGGCACGACTGCGAGGAATAGGAAAAATACGATCTCTGCCTCACATTGGAGGGCGTAAAGCACAAGGTGCAATCGAAAAGCCGTGGCAAATGGCCGAAAACTTTGTTCTCTGAGGAGAACTTTATTCCCACTTGCTTCTGGGTTCTGTAAAATGTTCATCATTGGACAAGTTTCAGTTCCCTTTGAAAGTCAACAGCCTGCGCACAGTCGAAGGTGTGCGAGACGTTTTTACAAACATGTCAATGTCACCTTGCACAAACTGCTTTGATAGTTAGTTCATTTTAATTTTGCAACTGGCTCTGTCGCTGCTTATTCCCATAAAATCGGAAAGCTTCAAATTTCACAGGGTGATATGGTTCATGTATGAGCAAATGCGTTTGATGACGCAAAGTGTTTATAGTTATTCCAACGATTTTCTTGTATTAACTTCTGTTTTTTAGAACACCGCACCAAACGCCTACAGGTTTTGGCGCACAAGTGACAACTGCCATCTGTCATGTTATAACACCATTCCTACAATAACATTATCAAAATCAATGAACCCGTTGATTGAACAGCATGACCGCACGTTTTTATGTTGTGTCAAACAAAAAGCAAACTTTCGGAACCACTGTCCGTTTGAGAAACAAACTGTTGTTGTTCTACTGAGCGATAATCTTTGCCTTAGTTCACAAACAGTTTTCACAATTAGAACAACTCCTTTTCACACACACCAGTAGGGTCCAATAGTATTCACACACACCAGCAGGGTCCAATAGTCGCAAAACTAGCGTTGGACTCTTCACCCGTACCTCATTCAATCAAAGTTTGCTTCATAATGGTCGTTTTTGAAAAGGTTCTCTCCGCTTTCAGGACGAAGTTTGCTTTACCCACACTCATGCGCCCTTTAACTACCGCGTGTGCCACTTTTTTGTAGAATTTGCACCAACATTACTCGCCAGCCAATTAAGCAAGAGAGCTGTTCAAACCCTCTGAAGATGCGGGAGGTCTGGTAGTTTCGATTAAAATAAATTGGAAAGATTGAGAATTGAGTTTTTTTGTCGGTGACGTGTTAATGGAGGTAGTGTTATGTCATTTTGGCCCAAATTAGAGGGTCCTGGGAACCAGCCGCTAGGTGGATTTTTTTGAGTCATGCTTTTTTTTGGAAACTAGACTCGACTCAGAGACTTTAGACTCCTTGATTCCCTTTCTAGGGTTTGTGGTTCAAAGTTTATTGCCCAAAAGAAACATACTAAAAACTTTAATCCTTTAGGGAATCCCAGGGGGACAAATTAATTAATTTGTGTTTGTTTCGCCATAATTTGCCAACCACAAACGCTAGAAAGACAATCAAGTAACCAAAGATGCGGATTTTGGCTTAGTTTCTTAAAAAAAAGAAACAAAGAATTGCCCCTTGGGTTGGGACCTAGGGTGAGATAAAAATCCTAAGCCTACCAACATTGTGACCATGGGCGGATCTAACGAGTAAGTTTAGTGGGGTCGATTTTAGTAATGTGTGTAGGCAAGCGTCATTACGAGTTCACTACTGTTAAGAGAGATGAAGTTTACTTCACAACACTGCGCTGACAAAACAATCGACGGCAAATGGCCTTATATCTCGAATGCTGTTTTCCAAATTGTAGAAAATAATGGTGAAAAAAGTTACTTTCGTAGGTTTTAGGGGGGGCGGTCGCCCCAATCGCTCGCCGTGGATCCGTCCTTGATTGTGACGTCACTCACAAAAACACAAAAAAATCCACAACTTTACAATTCTTTTAATTGAAACTACTAGACTTGCCGGATCTTTAGAGGGTTTGAACAGCTCTCTAGCACAACCAGCTGGCGAGTATATGCAAACAAACCAACGCAAATCGGGTTAGTAAAAGGGTTTTACTGCAATGTTCCCTCTAAGCTGCGCGCCTGCGCAGCTGCAAAGATCCCTCTGCGCAGTTGCAACAATGCTAGCGCAATAAAATTTGTTTGATTTTTAGTTTTTATCTGTAATACATCTTACTGTGCAATAGATTTAATAATTTCTGCTCAGTAAAATTGTGATTCAGCGCACCCGCTTGTTTTTCCGCGCAGCATTATTAAAAATTAGAGGGAACAGTGATTGTGAGCCAGTACATTTTTGAGCATAGCTTTTCTAGATTTAATGGTGTCAAGTTTCACAGCTACATATGAATCAAAGCCATCACAGCAGAACATTTTTGACATTTGTGGAAAGTTGGCAGATTTTCCACATAATTAATTCTTTGCTTTTTCGATATTTTGATCTTACATAAAAATATTTATGAACGTAGTTTTTACACATTGACGTTTGTGAAGACGACAAAGTAAATTGTGCACCAACGCAAACGTTACAACATTAGCTTAGCAATGCGCAGGTCTTGAATTCGGTACTTACTGCATACGTGCTTTAACAAAAACGATTTTCCGCTTCCCCATCTTCCGAATATTCCGATTGTCAGTGGGGGGTTTCCATGAACAATCGTTTCTGCCAGTGATTCTGCGTAAATCCTGTATCCCAAGTAATCCACCCCCACGTCATTGTCATTTAAAATCGCTCCTGGAAACGCAGAACCACGATAATATTAATTATGTTTCACGTAGAGTCCCAATAAATGTTTCATTGCTGTTGTCGTCCCCTTTCTCTTTCAACAGATGCTTAATTTCCAGTTTTACTGAGGTATTTCCTTTATCAATTTTAAATAAGCACTGTACGTTCCTGTGGCGCTACATAAAGCAGGATAAGTCAGAAAAAGCTCAGACGATTGTATATTCCGAGGGCAGTTCTATGTTTTCTATGCTTTGAAAAAAGGTAAACTAAAGATGCTGCATGTTACAAAACAGCAGAGGTTAATAAAGTTGATAAAGAGGTAATCGAGTAACACTGAGGAAATTCAGAATGCAAGTATAGATGAGCGTAGTGAACCAAAGCTTCAGTAATATCTTATTGTTCACCATTTCTTAATTTGTTCAGATTCAGAGTGCTTTGCGAAACTTCTCTGATTGAAAGCGTATAACAATCGTAAATTCAAGTGTCAATTATCTTCATCCTACAACAACGTGGTCCAACTACTTTTCACCTACGGGCCATTTTACAAAAACGTGACAACTCGCGGGCCACTTCCAGCAAAATGATGTATAAAACAACAGACTCACAATATTTAAAATTAAAATGGCAAGAGAAGTGAGTATGTCATTGAAATTATTAGACAATAGAAAATAGCAATATTTATTACAAATCTCTATAAGTGGGATGCCTGTGGTCGAGGGTTCTCTGACACTATAATCGCTCCTTTATCAATACCATTAACACTGGTATTAATAAAGGAAAGAGTGCAGTGTCAGAGAAGTGTTAATGGTAGCATGTCGGAGTCTATTGTCCAGTGTTTTGTGTGCCATACAATTTCTGTTTTTAGATTGGACTTTTCATCGTAGAAAATGTACTCTCACACACGCATGCATTTGCAAACATCGAGTGCATTTTTAGTGCGAAACCTTGCAGTTTGAGAAACCTTTCTTTGCTGACTAATTTCCCGAAGCTCTTTGCAGTCTCTAATACCGGTAGTGTTGTACATTTTTATCAACAGATGTTATGCTTGTTCTAATCAAAATTACCTATTGCAGGGATGGGCAAATAATTTGGCTAGAGGGCCACTTCGTGAAGGCCACGTTTAGCGGATAGATAGACAGATTATTTGGCGGTACTGAGTTCATTTTGCCAGATGTTCTCTTCAAGACAACGAACGGCGGGGCACCGAAAAAACAGAAGTTATTCAGACAGGTGCCCCAGCGGAGGGTTAGCGGCAGGCCCCACCTTTCAATTTGATCGTAAAATAAATAAATAAACAAAATGATATACAGAAAATGTATTGTCTATGTGCAAATTCGCTTTATCCAGCGCATGAAATACAGAGAGACAAATGCAACCTCTCACGCTTTTCAACAAGTTTCAGATTTGACGATTTTTCCTGAATGCTTCCGCGGCCCACTGAAAATGCTGTGTCGGGCCACATGCGGCACGCGGACCTGTGGTTGGACAACACTGTCCCACAACATAAAGTGTACAGAATCTGGAGGATATCACGGGATTTGTTAACGATGAGTAGATTTTGTGTAATTTTAAAGTCCTTGCTACAAATATTGGGCTTCAAGATTCGATAATTGCAGTGTCCTTTCAGCAGATTGCTTTTGAACAGACCCATCTCAATGACTGGCAGAAAATATATTTTAAAGAATTTTCGATCAGTCTTTCAACTGCGAAAGGAATTTTGAATTACCGCTACGTGTGAGCTCGCAAAGTGGGGCGCTATACAATATTAGCTCACTGCATACCGTAAGCACTACATGATAATATGACTAATAGAAACGGTTTGAGAATGTTTGCACGGTTTTATATAGGCAGGAATGCAAAGTGAAAAAATTCCTATTACCTTTCGGTCGGACTTTCTTGACGATGTGTGGCATACTGTTGTTACATATATCTAATATGCTAATATAATTATTTAAATACTAAGTCTTAAATTAAGTCTGAAAAACAAATCATATCGGCCGGTTGTTAATCCAGTGCTCAGGAAGCTCAAATGTACAACCTAAATTTAGTATTTCTACGGATCATTAATATTTATGACGTAATCTTGTGATGTCACATTTGTTAACTCAAGTGTAACAAAGCTTTATGATGCAACATGATAATTAACAATGATTAGCGATTTGTGAAACTGTTGCAAACCCGGTCAACAGAAGCATCGTATTTTCCTTTTTGAAATTTTGCTTGAAACAGCTTTTTGGGAGATCCAACGTTTTCATTATCTCTAAACGCCAGTCCTCGCTCAGCAATAAATTTTAAGACAAAAAGCAAACGTTGCAGAAGCGATTTCCAACATTGTTGGCATTGATTGACGTAGCTCTGTATCAATTCTTCATAGTGATTAATTACATCTGCGACCAAACGTAATCGTGGCATCTTTATGTTCCATTGATTTCTGGTGGCTCCTCAGCGTGCTTCCAGTCGCAGATTCCTTTTCTAAACAGGAAATGCACACATTTAGTCGTACCTGCGCACATCAGTCTACACGTGAAACAATACACACAAATTTGTGAAAGAGAAAGACAAAGCCAGCTTCCTTCAACGACTTCGGCGTTGTGGTTCTGGCGACGAATAAGATTTGTGGTGCATTTCCGTGATGAGTTTCTGTGTTGTGGAACATCCT
>JGI24159J19872_10004039_pt1 | contig 18572 bp, 13 predicted proteins | sample Ectturendosymbi4_FD_19872 | JGI IMG/M metagenome (IMG submission 19872) | reverse complement strand
CTTTATTTTTATTTCTTTTTTTCTCTTTCATAATCTTTCTGCGGCCTTTACTCATTCTTTTCGCTGCAATGCGCAATCTTTGTTTCTTTCTCTTTAAAAATGCTTTGGTAATTCTTAGTCTCTGTGCACGTGCAGGTTTTACTCAATTTTGCTTCAGTCACGCAGCAATGCGCGCTCTATGTTGCAACGCAATTACGATAAGCTTAGTGATGTAATTTACACCAATTTTCATTCAAAAATTAAGGGTGCGTGTTATATTCCAATAAATACGGTAATATTCATAAATTCCGTGTGCACCAATTGGTAGGAACTGGCAATGTCATAAGCACAGTGGAGTAGAGAGTTGACAAGGTTTCGTTTCCTGTGCAACGGAACGAAACTTGACCATTTTGAGCAGAGACCTGTATGCGTGGGTTTCCTGTAGGTAGAAGTAATAAAACCTGTTGATGTTTTCTCAATTAAAACATCATGAAAGTGGAGGCAATTATCTGTTTCTAGCTCCTTGGTAAAGACAATATTCCTTTGAATGGAATTAATATTGGTAAGAACCTGTTGAGAGAAACTTGGTTAGGAAATAGCAGAAACAACTCGTCTACGTAGCGGCAAACCAGATCTGGTCGACACTCTGGTGGTGTCACCGCCAAGGCCTGATCAGTAACGTAGTTTATGCATATGTCAGCCATGAGTGGTGCTATAGGTGAGCCCATAGCAACGCCATCGACCTGTTGATAAAAATGACTGTTAAAACAGTGTGTTTAGCAGTGCATGTCATAGAGGTCGAAACAGGGATTCCTCAACTTCAAATTTAATTTTTTTAACTGAAATTATCTGGTGGTAGTTAAACGAAAAACCTAATGTAATGCAGTTTGAAGTAAGTAAAGCATTTAGTCGAAGTCCATTGGTGCTTTCAAAAATTTACAAAGGCATTCTGAATTTCAATTTTAATGTTGATTTTTCAGAGACCACTAGCATTTTAATACAAGAGTGACCAACTGCATCACTTGACACATCTCACTTGTTTCAAACTCTTATTTCACAAATATTTTATTGTGCTTTACCTAAGATGTCAGAAGAATTGGGTTTTATAAATTTTATCCATGCATGAGATTCAAAACTTGAGATGCTGTGGTAATTGTAAATCAAACTTCTCAGAAAAACACATGTGATGTGTCCAGTTTTGAAAAGTTATGCACACCTGCTGATTGATAACTGAATAATCTAAACTGCCATATGTGGTCAACTGCTACAAATCAATGTCAAAGTCATAATAACTTGCATTAAAATGTTAAGGTCTGCTAACTGTTGGTAAGAAGTTCCAATGCTAGCCTTTTTGTGGAGCTGTAGGAGCTAAACACATAGTTTTTGACACACACCTGTTTACATGTGGTGATTCGTGCATGCCTGCTCTGCACCTTGTAAGTTCAGTGCATACCATATTTTCCAGTCTATTTTCACAAGCAAAGCCTCACAAAGAAACTTATCACAGATCAACAATCAGTCCACTTGATCCAACTGACAATAAATTGTTGATTACAGTTTCTATAACTGCAGAAAAATTACAACTCTATTTCCAAACTTGATTTTTATGACTGAACTGCTACTGCACACTATCTTCTGACTACAAATTATGATGATTTTATTGTGTACCAAACAATGTGAACTTGTCCAACTCTGTTGTTCAGCTCAATGTTTCATAATTGCTCATTGTTCCAAAGTTAAGCATTACACTTAACAGCCAAATATAAAACTACTGTATTTATTTAATTGTGAGCCACAGCTTATAAAGTTTTTTTCATCATTTCCTTATAACCAGAGCTGCCATACCGTCCTTATTTCTAAGGTTTCTCCTTATTTTGCATTGCTACGTCTTAGAAAATATTACTGTGATTATTTCTGAGAAATGCCCTTATTTGTAACTTGCATCCTTGATTTTTCTTATTTTCTGTCGCATAACAATTTTAAATTCAAGCAATATCTAACCATTACTATCTCATCGCAAACATTTTATAGTCATGGTTTTGTGACATACAGGGAAGTAACGCATTATCAGACATTGTTAGCACATAAACTGTCTTTCTGGTTAGGATTCTCAGGAAAGCTGGTTTTGTAGTGAAGGTTTAGCATTTGATTGATTCAAGATATAAGCAAGGGAAAACAACTTTTTTCATGATGATTACTAAAGGTCGTGAATAAGACGTTGCTGAAGCAAATGGTTCCTGGAAATAATAGGGAAACTTATGATCTGACGTTAGTCATGCAAACAAACAATTATTTTCTTATTACGTAATAAAATCAAATTTTGCTCAGCAGTCCTTATTTTTGGTATTAGATTGATGGTAGCATGCTTATAACCAAGGGCGGATTTCAGTGTTTATTCCTTTGCTTTGTCAAAAGGTATAGATGACGCTCAGTCTTCCCTTGGATACGTTTTTGGACTAAACTATCCTCTCTTCAATATCACATGCACATCCATCATGGGAGGGTTTATGATGAACAGAAGGCAGTTCTAGTAGTGTGGCATCTTACTAGTTTGCCAATTAAAAGTTATGTGATGTCACATTCCTTAAACAATTAAAATGCACTAATGGATACAAGAGAATAACAGTACCATCTGACCAGAAAATATTACCTTAATTAAATCCCATGGCCAGTGTGAATGAATTCACTGCATTGTTGTGCCATGTTTTAGTAAATTTACCATACTGGGTTTTGGTGGATTTTCCATCCTGCATCTCTGACAAACAGGAGTTTTTAAGCTATTAGTTGGGGTCAAGGTTTCTTAGTAAAACATTGCATTGCTTTTACTATTTAATTTGTGGTTAAGACTTAATATCAGAACATGACACTGCTCGAAATGGCTAGTTTATTTAAATTGCTATCACAAATGTATAGAATCAAAAAAGAATCGATAACAATTTTGCCTGCAAACAATAGCTGCTCAGGCAACTTCCAGATGAATGCCAAAGCTGAAGCTTTAGAAAGTACTAGCATGTCAGCCCATGGTTAACTTCATCATGGAACTGTTGTACTCGAGATCCCTTGTTCTATACACCAGCAATGGAGAAGCAAGTCGCCCCTCAGAACCAGAATTGGAGTCGCACGAGAATCTGCTCTCGCCCCCTGTTTGCACAATATCTACACACCGGACTTTTGGGAAACTGCAGCTATGCACTACATGTACAATATGCTGGTGACATTGCTCTGACTGTCTTGGCCCCATGTTTAGGGAAGTGGTATTCATTTTATCATATGATAGCTCTGTTGTTAATGTGTACTTGACTAATTTGAGACATAGACTTTCATTTAAGAAGACTGCGCGCTCTGTCTTCCACCTGAAAAACTGTTCAGCCCATTTCCAGCTGAATGTCAAAGTACAATCTATTGCAACGGTGAAGTTCAACCCACATCCGTCATATCTCAGGCATATGCCTGGATCGTTCTCTGTCTTTAAGGACACACTTATACATAAGAAGAAAGTCTCATCACAAGTGGCACTCAACAAGCAGCTGGCCAGTGTTGGATGGGGAGCTGCTTGAAAGCTCTAAGAACATCCTGCCTAGCTCTTGCATTCACTCTGGTAGAGTGTTGCGTCCCAGTGTGGTGCTGCAGCGCTCACACCAAGCACGTCAACGTACCTTTAAACAAGTCAATGTGTATTCTCACCGGCTGCCTATGAGGCACACCCACCTCTTTCTTGCCGATTCTATCTGGTATCACCCACCTGCTACAAGCCACAGTGCTTCATGCTTGAAACTGTACACCAAAGCTCTCAATCCAAAACATGTACACGAAACACTGTACCTAAAACCATCACCTAAACGTTTCCGCTCCAGAAAACTTCTTTGCTCCTTTGTGGAATTGTTGTCAACTACTGGTGTACTCACAACACCAATCCTTCCAGCTTTCCAATCTTTCATTCCTGCGTTTGGCCCACAACCACCATACTGCGACCTCCCTAGAAATGCCTCGATTCAGCTAGCTGTGTGAGGACCAGTGTTGGTTGATTTGCGGCAAACATGAAAATAATGCGCCTATGTAGCTCAGATTTGTGTGAATGTGACAAGGTGCAGACTGCACACCACATCCTCCTTGACTGCACCAAACTTAACCTCCGTGCCACATCTATGATGTAGACAATCCTACTCTTGAAATATCTTGTTAAATCAAAGTTCTGACCATCGTGTGTTCATGTCCAGTGTATACGAAGGAAAAAGGATCCGTTTTGCCATGGCTTATTTGCATGGTAGCATAAATATTCACTTATCAAGTTAATCCATGAATTCGTTTTAAAAGTTTTTTAAAATTTGGAGCAATGGCTGTCAGTGCACTTCAGTTGTAAAATACTGCAATGATACTTGCAGTGAATTTCATCATCAACAAAATAAAAAACGTACGTGCAAAACTGTATAAATGATGTATGCAACAAGTATTCAAGTAACTGATAAAAGAAGCATCCTGGCAGTTCCCCATGCAAAAATTAACTAGTGAACGTGTTGCTTCATATATGCTTTGTAAGTAAGAGTACTGCAAGAACATTGAATTACGTGATCTCACTTGGTGATCCTTTGTTGTTTCATATCACTCAGGTTTGCAAAGGAAGGCCAAGAGTGTGTACTTTCTTGTGCTCAAGGAAAGGCATTCTCTAATGGTGATTTGACAAGACTTACAACATGCTCTGGTGGCATTTGGTCACTGCCAATTACAGAGTGCAGTGATGTTGCTAATTTTGGTAGGTTAGTGAATATTAAAAGTGTACAGTTCGTTGGTGAACAAACTGCCTAAAAGCGGTTGCAGGATTGCTTATAATGTGACATGTTGCATCTGGTTGTGTGAAGCACATGCAGGTATAAAAATACTTTGTGCTGTATTTGAATTTGCTACTAATTTTGGGGTTTACCTTTCTTTATCTTTGCATGTTACTACTCGTGAAATTTCCTGTAGTTGCAGTGACAGGGCCTGAAAAGTCAGAACAATGGCATTCCTTGTTAATCAGGGGATTCATTTATGTAGAAGACTGCACTAACCAAGAAATAAAATTTTTCCTTGCTGTGTAGTTTGCTCTTAAATCTTTGTTTTTCTTTCATTATCTACTGTTTTGCAGTTGCCCCAAGGCGGCCATTCTTGATGATAACACGCTTTCCCAAATCTGGTTGTCTAATAGCTGACGAAAATGACCAGATTATGTGGGTTGAACATGATATATGTTCCTTACAAACGATGAGAAGTCATTGGGTTTGGAAAGAGGATGGAAGAACTATCTCGATGAGTGGAAAATGTTTGAAGGTTATCAGAAGCATTGCACTTTGTTTCAACTGAAAGTGTGCAATACTTACATTTATATTAGTTCTTTTAACATTAAATTTCTATGCCTTTCAGCCAAAAAATCAAAGTGCTGATGAAACGACTTTAATCATCGGAGTTTGTGACCTTCAAAGTTTGCAGTTCAGATGTGGAAAACCGAGCAATCTACACAAGAGGTATTCAGTGTAGTCTAATTAATTCACGCGATCTTTTATGCATTTTTCATTCTTTACTGCATTATTTTTATGCCTCCCTTCTGGAACAAACACTTTTTCTGTGACCTGTACCATGAGGTATATTTGTAACATTGTCATAATAGCTGTGCCCACGACTCTTAAGGTAATTATGACCAGTCTAGTTCTGTAAACTTGGTATTACTTGTGCATAGATTCACATTTTTCACTGTTATTGTTTCATTTTTTCATTTTAATTAGATAAAAAAAGTTCATTATTTTTGTTGCATGGAATGTACACAAGTCAGTGTGAGCAGGATATCACCCTCCTACAGCATTTGCTTAATATTTAATATTTAAGCTTGCAAAGTTTCAGTTTTTTTCACTTCAAGTCGAAGCGATTTGTAATACTTTCAACAAGTGAAATCTGTATGAAATAATTAAAATGACCCTGTGCTTACGTTGTTGCATTTCACGCTTGCTCTTCTACATTTAAATACATAACTTCTTACAAATTTCTTTTTTTTCTTCCTTTCCTGAAACTTAGACATGCAATCTATGTTTACAATGATGAAAGGTGGCTGACAAGGTACATGTTTGATTCAATAACGTCATTGCCAACTTTTGTCATATTAAGAAGACTGCCAAATGAATATCAAAATGTAAGGTTGGATTATTTTGATGCAATCGTTGTTTCTGGCAATGGTAAGCTGACCTTGATTTTTTTTCTATTTTTCAATCAGCTGCACATTTGTTTGTAGTTTTTTTTCATGGAGTGTCATACAACAGGGCGTTTCTGCACAACTTTTCCAGACATACTGTAGAATAAAAACACATCGCTGGTGCTCAAATTAGATATAATTTTCATGTCAAGCTTATAATCCAGATCAGTTCTGCACAGCCCTTTTAGAGGATCATTGTAACATTATTGACCAGTGCTGTGCCACAGATGCACATTGCTAAAGTCCTGAAATTACAGGCAATTTTCATCACCATGCCTTGCATGATATGTTTTCTTGGTTGTAATACAAGCAAACCTTTAACATTGCAACACTACTTGTGCACTTAACACTGGTATAATAGAGATGTGTTTCACTATATTGGCTTTCGTGATGCTTTTGTTCAACCACCACTTCCACAAGGTTTTCATTCATGCTGCCTGTGTGGCTGTTCAAACCTCTCAAGATCGGTTGCTATTCCCCTTGGTTATACTTGTTGAAGAACATGTTTGAAATAAAGTTCAAATCACATGGTTGCTTGAACTTCTCCAAAATAATTTGAATTTTCTGGAATACATGGTGCTGTATTTGTCATTAAGATAATGCACCATCGATAGTTTTCATGTTCTTGTGGTGGTGAGTTGTTCCTGTGCCATCTAAGTTAATACCTGCAAAAAGTATCAAAGTTGTTTTGTACAGCTGCTATTGAATCACCATCAGACAGTGACCGAAGCATCTGTTCTTATTCATGCAGTTTGCTTGTGAACGATTCTAAACCTCTAGGTCACATCTATTCACCTGGATTTATGGCAAATGTGAAGTATTCTCCCTACTCAAGTTGTGAGTGGATATTGATAGGTAAACCTGTGGCATATCTTTCCTTATATAAACTGCTGGTTACAGCATCATTGACTTCATCAACGGTTCTTACTGGTGTACAGGTTACAAAAAAAAGATTACCATAATGTTGTTGGAACTAAATTTGGAAGGTATAAGTGATCCAAGGATTCCATGCAGCGCTGACTGTTTGCAAGTTAGTATTCTATGTTGTGAATGTCATGATTTCATAGTTTTCCCATGACTAGAGTGTTGATATTTCAATGTGTTGAATTTTTTACTCAGTGTACAGTATGTTAGAAGTCATCACTATTACCAGGTTTTTTTTAAGGAAATTGTTAGGTACCCGGTATTGACCTGTAGGGACCCCATTTCTCTGATTCTGGGAACCCGATGATAATTTTCTCTGATTCTAGGGACCCGAATCAGGTCCCTAAAACACCTTAAAAAAACTGCTATTACCCACAAAAAGATACGACGTGGTATTTTGCAGGAATATGCGTTTTTTGCATTTGCCTCATCACTGAAGAAAATGAAATCGAAAAAATTAGAATGGTCTTCGATTCGCTGACTGGTGGTTTGCCCGATGGCATGCCTCTCAGCTTTATTTGCATAGGGCTGAAGTTGTAAATTTTGTAGCTAATACGGAAACAGGTGAAAACCTTTTGGATTATACGCACAATTTAACTCCTTGAAAAAGCTTTCCTTAGGCGTAGTGAAGTGGGAATTCCCAAAAAAAATTCTTGCATACCTTGTCATTTTGTGCTTTGGGAAGCGGCGTTCCAATCAAAATACTGTTGCTCAAAATACTGGTTGCTACTGCAATCAAAATACTGGTTACTACTGCAAACATTGTTGATGTGATTTTCTGTTCTGACTGTCTGTGGCCGACCACTGTGACCTTTAATGTTATCCTGCACACTTCCCGTCTCCCTGAATTTATCCGGAAAGCGCTTTGTTCTGAGTGTGGATGGAGCATTACTGCCTGGAAAGCCCTTCCGAAATTGTTGTTGAGTTAGAACAACTGATTTATTTCGAAACAAGCCTCTACAATTTTGATCCACTAGAGCTGGGAAATAAAAGTTTCGAGCTCTGACTATGATTTACCAGGAAAACAGAAGCATGGATTAATTTGATATGAAATGATAGCGATAACAACATGGAAAATCTTTTTGGTACACCCTTAAAATTTTTCGAAATTTCAGTAATTACATATTAATATGAATAATTTTTTTTGCAAAAAAGCGTATTGTTGGATGTTGGCACGTTACCAGATGCTTTCATAGCAATGTAAAAAGAAATGTGTACTCATACTAAATTCGTTGTAGGTTTACAGAGGAAGAAACCGGGTTCCTTGGGAGTCTGAACTAATTGCCTCATTTAGTGGTAGCAACCTATCAGCATATCAACCAGACGGATTCTACTTTCAGTCAGTTACTGGAACGTTTTTTGTACACTTTACATCGAATGGGGAAAAGGAGGAAAAAGGCTTTTCAATGCAGTACCAAGTAGGAAACTAGTTTTATCTTTTAGGTAGAACTGTTATATTTATTGTCTAATCATCTGGGATTTTGTATTGGAATGCAGTGCCTTGGAGTTGGATCCTGTAACATGTTACTTGTGCTGGAAAAGTCCGTTTGTTTTATGTCTTAGCCTCTTGAAACAATCGTTATCTGCTTGTTGCTTTATGTGAGAGCAAGTACTATTTCTAAAAAAAATGCAATAGAAAGTAAATTTGAAACAAACAATAATTACTAACATAGCAGGACAAAGTGGGTTTGAAGAGGCAGAGTTTTAATGATTACGCCACGTTAGAGGTGTTTTAGGTTCAGTTCCACAGTGGAGCATGTGCCAGTGTTGTAGGCGGCTTAGTTTGGTTTTCCANTAAGCATTGAATACTATTTAACAGTCAAATTTTGGATAACTTGCTTCAGCTGTAAAGACGATTTTTTCAGTTTGATGATGTGGACTCTCCTGGGAATTGCGGTACTTCGCAAAGTAATCGAGTTGATGACGAATCCCAGACTTTTTCTGCAACCTTTGGAAGACAAGCTGACATTAAGATATGGCCTTGGCTTGTGGCCATTCGAGAAAAGAAGAAAGGAAAAGTACTTCAGAGAGTTGTTGCAGTATTGATTTGAGTGTATACTGTTAAGAAGTTTGTTATTCCATTAAGATTTTTTGCTTCTTACCTGATGTATTTTCTGAAAAAGATGTATGCAAGGGGAAATGATATACCCACTGCAGTATGCCTTAAACGTTTTTGTCAACCAACATGTTCCCTCATGGTATCAGCCCGTAGTCAGGTTGTAAAGTATGGGGGGACAAAATACATTTTAGGGGTAAAGATTTTTCTTTTCGTTACATGTTTAAAACAATACTTCTGGGTACAACAAAATTTGGGGTAAATTGCCCCTAAATGCCCCCCTCCGTGGCTACGGGCCTGGGTATCAGTGCTTAAATCAACGAAAACTGAGTTTAGTTATATGCGCTTTGACAAAAATAGCATGTTTACACTGAGGCAGTACTGTAGAAACAGAAAGTTTGTAATTACACTTACAACTGCAAGTATTTGCAAAATTTAAATACAGTTGGTATTAATTATAAGGGAACATAATGAATTTAAAATGATGTCAAAATGTGTGATTTTGCGAAAAAATGCCAATTAAAACAATTCCAAAGACCAGTGTCCTTTGTTGTGCTTATATCACGTCTTTGTGATTATGGCATGAATTTCATTGCGTTTTAAATGAAGTATGTGACGTTACAAGAACAATAACCAACACACATCTGAAGACTTCGATTCGACATGAAACACTTCACTTATCTGAAAACCTCATAGCAAATGTAATCGCATACCACCAGTGGGATGTTGATGACGAATCGTTTAAATATTCTATCCTGGTTTGAAATATCTGAGCCAATATAGATCGCAAATTTTAAATGAGGTTATTTAACGATCCGGCTGAAATCGCACAAAGAACCTGAATCAGTTTAAGAAGGCCAAGATTTTGCTATCTTGATAAATTTTTTTACTTTTCACGCTTTTTCTGTTATTTCACGGAAGTATCGCTGTGCATCTGCGCTTGTGTAACTTTTTTCCAGCAAAATGTGAGCAACAGTAGTCTTTGAAATTCTCAAGTTTAATGAATTTCCATCCATTGAACACGAATTTCATTTTTTACAATGCTCTTGTTTTGTTGGGCAATTTTTAAACACTAGTAAAAGGTTTACTTAACTATTGCCTTTCTTGCTGTTGCGACATGTTTACGCGTATTCGATCACAAACCAAAACTCACCTTTTTGCATTGCTGGTCTAGAGCTTCCATCGATGCACTGGGGTCGTTGTGAATGAAAACATGGTTGTAAGCGCTGCGCACTGCGCGAGGTATTATATCGATGCTGTTCACAACAATGCTTCCATACATTTTGGATATGGCAGCACCACTCAGACAGTGATGGATCGACAACGCGATCATGAACCGTGGACTGTAGATAGGTACAATCTGAAATACATTACACGTGCGCATCGCACTATGCTGTTTTAAATGCTTGTAATTTTTTTGACGACTTATTTCTGTCATTTCATTTCCTTACTTATTCATTCTACACGGCAAATGTTAATGATTTTGTAGATCAAAGTGTTTTGTACTATTCATTTTAGAAATCGAACTACACTGTGTGAAACTTTATTTAGCCAGGGGCCTCAGACACAAATTGCTCCGAGGACCAAATAAAAATTTGTAACGTAAGCGGAGGGTCACATTATGACGCTAAATCCTGCGAAGGGTGTCGTAAGTTATGGGCAAGTCATTTCTAGCCGTCTCTACGTTGGTTGAAAGGAACTTGTTCACTCGCTGGCCGGACATTTTACGCCAGTACACAAACTAAATAACCTAAAAATGGTTCCCTTAGTGATCCCAAGGGGATCAATTAATATAACTATCGTTTTCATGCCATAACTTGCCAACCACTAACGCTATATGGCCAATCAATGGCTCTAAATATGTCGATTTTTGCGTAGTTTATTTTTAAAGAAAAAAACAAGTAAATTGCTGCTTGAACTTTCTTCTCAGGTCCTGATGGCGTCATCCAAAAACTCTTAACCCCCCAGTCGTGACGTCATAACAAAAAGTTCAAGCCCAAAACTGCCCGGATTCTTTTGAATCGAAACACGGATACTTTCTGTTTATTTAGAGGGTTTCCACAGCTCTCTAGCTCTATCGGTGGGCAAGTTATGACTAGACAAAGTCCAAGCCACAAAAGTGCGGTCCTGGAAGGGGCTACAGTCAACTTCCAAATAAGTACGCACTCGTTTTAAGTTTGCATCCCTGATAAGTATGCAAAAATCTGTCATAAAACTGGATTGAAGTTTATGAGCAATTTATTACTTTTTAAATAATTTATTAGTTTTGAATAGGGAAGCACATTAGTTGGTCGTTTGAACAAGTCATGAAAGTTCATCTGATGCGTATTTTGCGTTTGGTTGTGATTAAATGGGTTTCCAATTCCACCTGTATAATTTTCGTTGAAAGGATTTGAAGGTGCTTTTTAGATCATAATAAACATTGGCTTGAGTTTGTACAACCGTACGCAGCAACTGACTCTCAATTGCGAGCCTTTTTTGTGTGTTGTTCAAAGCCACAAAAAATTTCATCGTTTTCCAATAAATGCCACTGTTACATGTGTGAACACAAAATATTGGGAGTTACATTTTGAAGGCTGTTGATAAGAACGGCTTACTTTAGTACAGGGGTTCCCAACCTTTTTCTAACCATGTTCCCCCTCAGCATTCCGACAAATGAGCATGTACCCCTAGAGCATTTCAACAGTTAAGGATGTACCCCTTCAGAATTTTGACAGATGAACATGTACCCCTAAAAAACTCCTTATGACAAAATATTTTCTCATGATTTTTCACAGATATATTTAACAATATATAATAATGACCTTCGAAAACAATATTAAGTGATATGTATAAAGATTTGAAAATAAACAACATGTAAATATATTTTTGCCTTCTATTGCTAGCCTTAAATGTACCCCTTCGGATAGGCAAATGTACCCCAGGTTGGGAACCCCTGCTTTAGTAAATATGAAAAGTTTGCTGTAATTCGCAGTTACCAGTTTATATTATACCTACAAAATCCCAAATCCTGCAGCCACTCTTTGCTTACTATGTCATAAATTACTTCATTTTTCCCAATTAACCGGTATGGAGCGTTCGCCTATAAATACCGAATAATTACGAAAGTTCTGCAAGCCTTCACTGAAGGTTTAAGCAGACACACGAGGTGCATGGTACGTTCGGAATTAGGATTACAGCTGAGGTTGTGTAAATCAAATCCTTCACTAAGCATAAAAAGCTTGTTATTGTTTGTTTTTATGTGTTTGTGACAGAAAAACAAGTTTGGTATTTTGCTTTTCAGTTTGTTCTGTGACACGTTCTGGTACAATTGCTTGTGATTGTTTGGTGCGCAAGTGCTAGAGCCGGTTGAGGTCAGGGGTCTTAATCATGAGCCAAGGATAAAACTTCCAGAGATAATTAGCAATTACGTTATTTTGTTTGCCGTTGTATAAACTTCACGTCCAGCTAGTCATTAAGTTAAAAAAATGAGTATCTTATCAATTAAATCCACACTGGTTTAATAAATAGGTTTATAGGTAATAAATAGGTTAACAAATAAATTGTAGGTTTAATAAATGCCTGAAATAACATTTGTAAAGTTCATGTGATGTAATAATTTTATTTGACATTTTTCGTTAACTCCTTGTGCGCTAGGTTCATCCGAATTGATTGGGAAGCTCACCACTGCTTTGCAAACAGTTCATTCTTAGTGGAATTCTGTTTGTTTTTCGCTGAGGCATTTCGGTCACTTTTTGCTGAGATGTTTAGGTCATTGAAACTTTTCGGTCATTTGTCTCACAGTTGTATTAAAACTCGCCGTAACAGTGTTTTTAGCGTAATTTTCAGACGTTCTGAACGAAATGACTTAATTGTTTTTCCGTCATTTCAAAATCATTTCGGTCTATAAGCGATCGTTTTTCTTGATACATTCCAGAGTGTTTGTCCATCCACAGTATGATAGATTCTCTCGAAAATTCGATATTGCTGTGTGGGCTATGACGGAAAAGGTGTGGTTTACGGACTTTGTGAAACCCTTATGCTTGCCGGTAGATGGCTACCCCGTTCACTCATCGTACAGTGTTTGTGTTGCTGCTGGATGGACTAAATTGGACAGTGGTAAGATTGATTAATTCTTATCAATAATTCTGTTTATGATGCTACTTTCAGGTACACCAGTTATGTATAAAATCTACGTGTTGAGTTGCTACGGTGATGTATGTTTTCTATTCTTTGACCAAAAAGCTTGATTCGGACTGTTTAAGATTAATCATTCTCGCTAATGTGCTAAGGCAGACCTGCTGCCAAAGGGAAGAAGCCCTTATAAAAAGTGGCTAGTTTTTACGTCAATTCAAATGCCCATTGCGGATCATCTTCACTACGTTTCTGATAGATCGTTTTCAGCATTTTTCTGAAAGTTTTGTTTGAGTAAAGATGCAGTTTAAAGAACCATGTTATTTCAACACGTATGGGGCGCATATGAAAATAATAGATGTTTATGCGTTAAACTTCTGACTCATTCGAAGCAAGTGATCAGTTCGAAGTATATTTTAACATTCCTGAAACCTCAAGAATTTTTTAACGAACTTGCGTTTGTTTTGACTGCTTCACTGAAAAGCTTAAAGTCTGTCGAAACGTTTCAGGCCGATTTGGGCCTGCATACAAAATTTATTTGCAACGACCGACACTTGTCGCCTGTTACTGTTCATGCAATCGCGTGGATTAAATCTTTAAAAAAAAGTTATATTAATTCTGCATTATTGGGTTATAGTTTTTTGCTACGCCACTGATAACCCGCGGTTGCGCATATCTTGACTCACTCGGTGAACTTGGTTCAAAAATAAATGTCTGATCGGGCCAGGTTTGGACGTCAAAAAGAAGCCCGTTTGCGACTCTGAACTACGGCCCGCCGACCGCTGAACAGGTCTGAAGTATATTTATAAGGACAAAGCATTTTTTACATCTCTAATGTTATTTGGATCTGAAAGCAGGGATCTGAAAACAACGGCCTGCGGGTCAATTCCGATCCGCAAAACCATTTCATTCGGCCGCAAAGACATTTTTTGTCAATACAGTAATAAAAAAGTAATATATTTACAAAAAATTGTTGATTTGGTAGAATGTAACATATCCCAAAGCAATCGCATTACGTAACAACGGTAAGATTTCCAGTTCTCAATCTGCTGTGTAATACCTTAGGTGGCCATGTGGCAAAAAAAGTTGGAAGACCTTTAGTTTACAGAAACAATCTGGTCCTGATTTATTCCGCGAGTCAAAAAATTAGTTCATCCTTTCTAGAGTTAGGTGTGGACACTGGTTGCAATGCAACATATTTGCTAACATTTACTGAAAACCAAGTAATTTCCCAACCATCTACTGTATCTGTTTTGATGTAATTTTCCAACGCACCTGTATGCTGCATCTATGCAAGGCTACGCATATTTCACAGATTAAAAAAGCTTTCGGTTTGGCGAGTTATGGCCAAAATTTGCCCCGAGAGGGCAAATCATACCTTTCGTGCAACTGTTTGATTTTTGTCAAAAACCGGATTTTCAGTCGTAATTTTGGCTCCAGATATGCTAGAGAAACAATCAAAGGCTCTAAAGACGCGGATGATAGCCTAGTTTCCAATAAAAAATTGAGTCAAAAATATGGCTCGTAGGGTTGGCGCCCAGGGCTAGGTAAACCTGGCCAAAATGGCGAAAACATGCCCCGACTATGACGTCACCCACAGAAAACCCCAAACCCAAATCAAAAAAATTGTTTATTCGAAACTAGAAGACTTGCCGAATCCGTAGATGGTTTGAACACCTCTCTAGCTCTATCGCCTGGCAAGTTATGGCTAAAATAGTCTCTGACGATATATCGGCTTCTGCGGTCCTTAAAGGGTGACAGATACCTTCCTACACTCTTGATGCTGACTAACACTTTAGTCGAGCAACGAAATTTAACAGCCGTCTCTTTCGGTACTGAATTAATTAATTCTGCATAAAATTTTCTGCAATATCGAAGGACCCCACTTCACCCCGAATGTGCCTTAAAGGTTTACAGGCCTATATCTGCATTTTGTGGTTGTATTTTTAACATCTGTCATATAACTTTCTTCTGGCCGTTTAATTTACAAAGTCGTATGTTACACCAACTTTATTATAAACTAACGTTGTCTTGAAGGTGGTACAGTTGATGAAAAAAAGAGTTGTTTTTCCGCTCTAGGAAAAGCCTCGAACAACCTTTACCACTACGCAATGAAAGTTGATTCGTCCACGTGGTGCGATATGGAGTTCGGCTTATCTTCAGAAAAACAATTTGTCTGTGCTTCAAACGTTGCCTTGGACAGCAGTGGAGTGTTCGGAACGGTAAAGAAGTTTATCGGTGTTTTGTTTTCTTTTTATAGGAAGTTTTATACGTTGCCATCCAAATATGAGTGATGCATTAGCGACGAGAAAATCAACGCCAGCTAGCCGTTGGTTTCATGCGATTGCGTTCTGGTGAACCTAAATGCCAACGACAGTGTGGGTGCTGGGTGTACAGACCTTTCATCACGCGACAATTAATAACCAGAGGTGCCGGAGTCACTTTTTCCGACTCCGCTCCTGTTCCAAAATTTTTGAATCCGGATCCGGGTCCGGCAATTTTTCAAATTTGACAATCCGACTCCTGTTCTGACCCTGGGCACAATCATCGATCCAACCGTAATTTACCCATGTTTTACTTAAGAAATGACCACACAGACCCCTGCTACTGCCGAAATTGAAAAGTGACTCCGAGTCCGGTTTTTCCCAAATTTTTTATTCCGGGTCCGGATCCGGGTCTGAAAGAAAGACACAGAATCCTGCCGGAATCGAATCTGGCACTCCGGATCCGGTCCCACCTCGTTAATAACTGACATTTAGTCACGCAGACAATTAAACAATTTGACTCTTTATCACCAGACAGATCTACACGCATATTTTTACAAAATACATATTCTTTCAGTTGTACACAATACATTTCGAACGCGCTCGTGGCATAAATCCTGCTGCCATTTACTGCCTTGTACAGAACAAGGTTCAACATGTTGAATGAGTAAAAATCATTATTATTTTGACTTCTCCTGCGAGAATACTGCAAGATTTTGAGAGTGCAGCTATAAATGCTTCTATATCAGCATTTCCAAATGCAACATTTACGGGTTGCTATTGACACAAAGTGCTATGAGAAAAGTTAACGAAATTGGTATGAAAGAAGACTACGAAAATAATGAAAGTTTGACATTTGCTCTTCGCTGCTTAGTCTTCTTTCATACCAATTTCGTTAACTGTTCTCATAGCACTTTGTGTCAATAGCAACCCGTTTTTTTATAGAAAATAATGAAAGTTTAACATTTGCTCTTCGCTGCTTACTTGCTTTAGCTGTGGTTCCTTCATCCGACGTTACTGAAGCTTTTTTGACACCAGCTGACACATGCCAGGCCACATAAAGATGCCAGAGGTTTTGCGCATTTTGGACGTACGTACATTCGAGACCGCCGACGGCCAGGACGCAGTTAACGTTATGTTTCCGCCATCTTTCCTGTAGAAAGATGGAATCATTCGAAACTGCGTCTGAAGGGGTTGCAAGAGCAACGAACTCTATCGAAGTTTGGCATTACGGAATACACAGGCACTTCTTCAATGTCGTCACCCAATATTATGTACTTTTTTTAAAGGACTTGAAAAAGCTATACAGATGCAACTAACAGCATTTTAGCAAACTGTCCTGTGATTAATTGTCGCGTGATGAAAAGTCACCAAACCGAGCCTTGAACATAGAGTTTCGTATGTTTACAACAAACATGTGAAATACAAAGAAGGCACGTTCAGAAGTTTCAATCCGTTGTAAACGTTGCTGTGACGTTGGTCATGAAGTGTTGTAAAGCAAGTATGCCCTAGACTTGCCTTGCTCAGTTTAGGTACCATAGTTTTCTTTTTGAAAAATCGAAACTTGTGTTTGGCCAATTGCGGGTGAAACGAAATGAACTGAACGTCGGTGCTACCCACTAACTATGAATGTGGACTCTTGTTTGTGTAGAAAGCCTGCGTAGTTTCACAAAGTGTGCAATGTTCAAATGCGTCGCTTGTCTTGATAATCTATCCCAGTTCGCAGTGTATCTTCATGTTGTACAGTCAGTGCCGGGTTACGAGCTAATGGTGCCTGAAGCGCTACCCACTTTTGGTGCCCCTCTACTACACTGGACCTCTTCATTTTAGTTGGCTTGTTAACCAGACATAATGCAGGTTGCAGTGGTGAAAATACAACATGTATTCGAAAACTTTACAGATGGAATGTATCAAAGTTCCAGCATTAATGATCTGAAAAGCATTTTTCTACATGTCATTTTCACAAAATCGCTGATAGCATCCTTGAAGCCAATAACTCTCACAATATCTGCTTCAATTGCTAATTTACGGAGGAGTAGAGTCCTGCAGCATTACTGATCTTATGGATGTGTCTTCAAACTTGTTTTAAACGCACCTTTAGTCCACTTTGTCAAGTTTCTACACATGCTTTGGAGACAATATGAGGTGCCAATGGTTTACCGTGGCTACGAAGCTTAACTTTAAAACGCGTAAGATAAACCTTCCTCGCAATCGGTGATAGGGTTCCTGTGGTCTTTCATGGTATCCCCACAGATGCGACAAAATTTGTCTGGATTTTTGTAACAGCTTCTTCATAATGAACTCAACTACACATGGGCGCAATTAGGTGGGGGGCACGGGGGACGTGTCCCCCCACTTTTTCAGACGGGGGGACATAATATGCCATGTCACCCCCACTTTTTTCTCTTTAGGTTGTGTAGTATTTGGAGAGGTTTCAAAATTAAAAGTGATGTTTGTCACGTTCTGTATAATGAGCTTTTCATGTTAGATGGTAGGTTGCACATAGCCATGCCGATGTTGAAACAGAGTTTGGTACGGCATCACTGATTCTCTTAGTTTATAAATTTTAGCTTCGATAAAAAATTTTGTAGCATTTTTCAAGTTTCTAGAGACCGTGAAAGATCTTTAACTGCTTCTGTCCGACATTTTACCCTGTGAGGTGTACTGTTAGAAAGGTTATTTACTTGTAACAGTTACAGTATTACAGCTGCACATATGAGAGACCACAGTACAGCCATGATTTGTTCCGTGCAGAAATGTAACTGGCTTTGCTGTAACGTTGGTTGTCACGTATTCAGAAACAGACCACTTCTAATTTAGGTGATGCTAGTGTATATAATGTTTGAAAGTTAGATTTTCAGACAAATCTTTGCGAAGCTTTTGCCGAAGACAAGAAAGCAGCACTATTGCGGAGACTTAGTTTTGGGGATGGGCAGTTTTACAAAAGACTGTTTTCAACCATTAGTGAACAGGATTTCAATCAAAACCTTGTAGAAGTTGCCTACAGTATTTACCTGGC
>JGI24159J19872_10004035_pt1 | contig 18582 bp, 9 predicted proteins | sample Ectturendosymbi4_FD_19872 | JGI IMG/M metagenome (IMG submission 19872) | reverse complement strand
AAAGGGCCCCCTTTGGCGCATATTTTTGCTTTATTTTGAAAAACATATGACTCTCTCCAGAGCTTGCTGCTCCAGAGCGGTTCATCAGCTTTCAAACAAAACAATGCAAAAACTAAATGCGAAAGTTTCAAAGAGGGGCCCCGCGACATCTCAGATAAAAGGGGGTCCCGAGACGACAGCCTTGCTCGCCTCTCCTAATATCCGCCCCTGCTTTCAACTACATACAAAAGAAAGCACTGGCTTCATTCTATAACACTGTTGAGCTGACTAAAGTCCTATGTAACGTCATAAAAACATTTTTCGATCATTCCGTCATGTTACACATTACATAGTGCCTTGGGCTAACAATGAAACAGCAGCAATTGAGATAATCCCATCCACACATCAAAAGAAATGGCGATAAATTGTAAATCGACCAAAACCACAACTTCAGCCAATTATTTTGCACAACATTGTATGAATAAAATTATAACAATAAAAACTTTGAGCATAATTGCTCTTTTCCATTTTGAACATTGAGGTTCATGAGCCCCCTAGGCTCCAGAGCTGCGCATCGGCTGCACCCCCCTCTCGTAGGGCCTGAGCAGGAATGCAACTTCAACTTTATTACGAATGGTTAGGCCAGGCTCGCCACCAGATGTGGGTGGGCCTAGCCACCTTTGCTTGGACTACCTAAACAACACCTTATAACTTTGAGGCTCTTGTGAATTTCGAATTTCCCTTGCAACGTTAGAGCTTGGCTGGAACCCAGCAACGATTAAGCATTCAACTTAAAGCAAAAATGCTTAAATAGTAGCCTACAGTAACCCCAGGCAAACGTAAAGCTAACACAATATGAACATATGAGTACGCTATGCCGTTTGTGTTACCAGGCATAGTCTACTGGGTGCAAACTTTGCTCCACAGGCGTGATAGCAATGCAGTAATTATCGTTAGCGTTTCAAGAGTGTATGCAATCTCTTCCTCAGAAGATGGCAAGTAACAAAATCAAAGGGTACACACACACTGCATTTCTGAAAATTTTCAGAGTGGTACACGAAAAAAAGGATAAAAAATGCCTAGAAGTAAGCTAATAACATTTTAAACGATCTCCCAATTTCAACATATTTGTCGTTAAATATCAATCATTTACAAAATTGTCGATCAGATGGCCTGTCTCAAGATATATTTTGTAAGATGATTAACCAGTAAGACAAAGCAATATTTAAGTAAAATTTTCTTAAAAATGATTAGATAACAAAATTTCAACTTTATTATTTGAAAGTTTCTTCGAATGTCAAAATTCCTATGCAATGTTTTGAAAATTTCGGGGGGGGCAAATGCCCCAAATGCCCCTCCCCGGTANCGCGCCTGGCTGTAAACAATGTAAAAATATGTAAGTCGTAGAGAAGTTACTAATGAGGTCAACTCAGNTTTGTTAAAATTTTAGGTACAAACTGTTCAAATTGTTTTTTTCACTTTGACCTAGGATTATTGCGTATTATTACCCAGTAGCTTTAAGAAAAGTCTTACGTTTGAAAACTTGCTAAAGTTTTACTTCTCTTTGCCTATTCAACACATGAAAAAAAGTTGCAATGCTGAGTTTGTTGTTCTTTCTGAGCAAAAGAACTTTTTAATGTTGACTTTGACTTGACGCTGAAGGAAATTATAAACTTGTAGACTTCTGTATCGACTAATGCTAAGATTGACGGACTTCTTTTTTAATCTTTACCAAAACTTGGGCTTTTGAGCCATAATTTTGTATCCAGAAACGCTAGAAAGCCAATCAAGGACTCTAATGACTCGGATTATAGCCTAGCTTTCAATAAAAACTTGAGCCACCAAATCGGCTAGTTGGTTTGGTGACCAAAAACCCAAAACTTTCCAATTAAAAAAATCGAAACTAGAAGACTTTCCGGATCTGCAGAAGGTTTGAACGGCTCTCTAGTTTTAGCGGCTGGCGCGTTATGGCCAAAAATGTGGCTGGCACGATCATGGCTTTCGCGAGCGTTAAAAGGGGTTGAAGATTAAGCACCATGCTGGAGGTTCACAACCTACTGTTTTATTGTACATTGAGCTATCTGATTCTGACTTTAAGAGAGGTGCCTAAATTTCCTGCAAACACTAACGCACTAATGTAGAAACGGTTAGTTATACAGTAGGTCTCTTAACAAGTTGTTAAAATTGCATTTACTGGGTAAAAACTTTAAGTGGATTTGGAATATTGGCCAAATTACAGTATAGCCATACTAATGCTGCATTACTGAATTACTACGTCAACAAGACTAAAGCTTGATGGTAGGCAAATCATCAGCTTGCGTACCTAAAGCTACACGTCGGCAGATATTAAATATTCTTGTTTAAAGAGTTGCTTACTTTTTTGATACATCTATTTTCTATATGACCAGTAATTTTTTGTTCGAAGTCTCAAACCAAAACCTTTAGAAACTGCACAGAATAAGTGCAAGAGACAGTTGGCATTAAGAGCAAATAGTGAACGCTCTTGGCCCTGAGTCGAAAAACTGTAGGATATGGCTAATTGTTAGTGAGGAACAGCGTTTCAAACACGTCACTAAGCGGCCGTAGTTTTGAGGGCAAAAGTTCAGCCAAATGATTTCGACTGCAAATAACTTTTTGTAGTTCTTCTAAAATTTCCACGGTTGAAAAAAATTCTAACGTGAAATCGAAAGTTTGTACAAATGCTCCGATCGCCAAGCTTTCTTTGCACCTTGTCTCCAGGTATGTGATTAAGAACCAAGGAAGTGTTGACTCTGCCGAGAGTCAACATAAGGTTAGAAAACCATTAAACGAGTTCAAATCCAACAACTCGTCAAGATTTCTGAGTAAATACGCTTGGCTATTACCACATTAAAAACAACAGCGTATGTGACGAACACTCTTTTTGGTCGAAAATAATGGTACACCATTAGGTCGTTGCCATGGCCTTTAGGCAGATTTGTCGTAATGACAGCTATGCAGCTGCTTTTCCCAACTTGAATTGGATGTCTTCAAAAGTCTTTGTATTGTCAAAAATGCATAGTTTGCCTTAATTGGCAAATAGTACTTCATGTCTATCTTCAACTTATTTCGATGCGTATAATAGCAAACTTTTCGTGAAATTTCCTTTTGCAACAGCGTAATAAAATCCCAGAAACATTGTTTTCTGTTGCAGAGAAGCAATGCATAGTGCTTTTCACAGCAAGAGGTTTTCTATTGAAAAAATAACTTGGTATTAAACTGTTGAAATACGCTATTCTTCTTTGATCGCTCTATTTATATTTTTTGCCCTTCCAATCCCGACTTCGACAAAGTGAAAACTACAGTCTCGTCGAAGAGCGGCAACTGGCGTTTGTTGAAATTTCTTTTCTTTCTTTGAAGATACTTTATTGATAACAAAAAGTAAAGGTTTTTCTTGAAAACTAAATGATTCTTTTAAGCTCTTAAATCTTTGACTATATAATGTCCACAAGCATACAGAAAGACGCTTTTTCTAGGGTATCAAGGCCGTTGTGCCCTAATAATTTGGTAAATGCCCCACTTTCTGATACTGTGACGAAAAGGTCTTTCGTGCAAAGTATGATCGAATTCCATGAGTTGCCTTATAATCGCCGATTTTCCGGAATTGCTCCTTTAAATTGAATTTAGAACATCAAAAAATTATCCTTTTCTTAAGAACAACAATATCACTCGCAACAACCATTCCTGCACATTTTTTAAGCAGCCGCCGTATAAATTTGGTATAAATCTGCACTTTGAACGTTTGAATCCTCAAATGTCACTGACCTGCCTGCCCCAATCTTTTCGTTGTCTTGAAAAGTCACAAACAATCCGCTGATTTTCAAGAATTCGCCTGGTTTTAAAAATTTGTGTTGATCCGCTGATTTAAAAAAATTCACCTGATTTAAAAATACATTGCTGATTAGCCTGATTTTCAAAAATTCGGCTGATTTTAAAAAATTTTGCTGATTTGCCTGATTTAAAATTTCTTGCAGTTGCTCAATGCCTTGGGGAGACCACACCTGCTGGAACTCCTTCTCCTACGCCCTGTGATAATGTCTTATTCGACAGATATTAATATCTTACCCGTCTCCAGCCAAGGTCTGTTAAGGAGTCAAGCTGAGAGGGAAACGAAACCTACAAAAGTCCATTAAATCTTGCATTTTTGTAAAATTGCAGGGTTGAACTTGCTTGTGGGAAAGTCTTTAAGCAATGGCGTAGCCAGTCCAAAGTTGTTTTGGGGTAGCCAAAGTGTTTTACTCCAGACGAGCAACGGTAATTTTGTTTGGGATGCCGCTTCTCAAAGCACACAATGAAATTTGGGGTCATGACCCCTGGGCCTTCCCCCTGGCTATGCTAATGTTTTTAAGTCCTCCTGTGACAATAGGTCTACAGTAATTATGGATTCGTGAATGTTCGAGTCGATCAGTAGAAAGACACTTGCCAGTTGTTTCCGCGAAACGCGATTCTTTGACAGAATACGGAATGGATCCATGGAACGTTGGTGCGGTCTGTTCAACTCAAAGTTTCAAGATGCGTCTCCGCTATGAATGGTGCCAAAAGTCCATTTTTCAAAATGCCTGGATTTGCTGAGAATTTCGGTTTCTTACATGTACGCAAAAAGGCACTAAATAAGTGGTTAGACTGTGAGAGGAAAATTCGATTGCAGTTCGATCACATGCACGGAAAATGAGAATGCATTTTAAATTAAATCCCGAAGGATCAGTGCGACAGAGATATGTTAATTACTACTCATTATTCTCATATGGTCATAATAAATAGAGGCATCTGTCATAAAAACCTATATTCACAATACATTTTATAAATCGCAGCTTGTTGGTATTGAAATATGCACTATTTTATAAAAAGATCTTGCTTTTCATCGAAATCACGTTTATCACAAAATGTAACTTGTGTTCGGATTTGTGAACTTTTCTGAAGACGCAATGAGATCTACTGATTTAGTTTTACTGCAAAATATCAAAACTGTGAAACATTCGCTGTGGGGTACCATCAGCTCATTGTTTCCATGGTAAATAGTAAACAAACAAGATTCTTCTACGTAAGGTCATGAAATAATAATGACCGAATATATTCACCAGAATGATTGATGAAATCTGTTGCACAAAAAATGCATAACGAGACGTACGGTAAAGCTGACCGGTTGATTGTTTTCAACGATTTAGCGACAATAATTATTAAATTGAACGCAGCCAAATGCCATTAATTCTCCTTTAATATTTATTTTCAAATTTTTATTTATACATATGACTGATGGCAAACGTTTCCTGGGAAAAAAAATATGTTGAAAAAGTTTTGGAAAATCAGTTAAAATGCAGTTTTTATACTTTATTTGGTCTCTGTTTCGTAGAAACTGAAAATCAAAATGCAAAAGCACTTAAAGTGAAATTTTCACATGAAATGATAGATAACGCTTTAGGACAGGGGTGTCCAAAGAGCGGCCCGTGGGAAAAATTTCTGCGGCCCGCGTCTGGGCTCATAACCTACGTAAATTATATTGCTTATGGTGAGGAAAACTTAGCAGTTGTGGCCATATATTTCCCAGATTTTTTGAATTTTTGTACTGCAACTAACTCAAAGGTAACTGGCTTTCAAACCTCGTAGCCCAAGAAATAGGCCATTTTTCAGTCTACTAGACCAACAAGTCAAAAATCGTAGCTTCAAATACTTTAGTGCAAACGTCAAAAAATGTAGCCTGTAATCGATATTTTTGTAAATCGCGAATAACCCAAACAAGCCTTTTTGCTTGGCTTGTAGTGTTAATAATAATCATTTATTTTTTCTTACCATTTAATAGTCCTTAAGACAATGTGAACCGCACGTAGCGATATGGGTGGTTAGCGACGCTATTTGTATTGTTAAACGGTAGTGCTTTTTACGGCATTTCTGCTTAAAACAAAGTCAGTTTCCGTATTTCCAAACATTTTGGGGAACCAAATGAGTAAGAAAAGACACATTGAAGATGAGGGCCGCACATGTAAGAAACAGACGTTTCGTTGTGTTGATATCACCAAAGAAATTTTAGTAACTTGTTACCCTGCAATATGCAATTTTAAAGCTTAAGCCGAAATTTTCGGACAAAATTTAATATACACTGCGGCCCGCCAAGACTTACAAATAGCGAAATGCGGCCCATGCCTATAAAATGCGGCCCATGTCTATAAAATGCGGCCCATACCTATAAAACTTTGGGCACCCCTGCTTTGGGACTTTACTGTAGAAACGGATCAATCATTGCATCTTCTTCAGCATTGCTACGTGGGTGTCAATTTGATGTTCCGAGAGTAGTAATAGGCAAAGCATTGTCCTTCCGAAAGTATTTATTGCCTTGCACCTGCTTTTATGATATCATAAGGCGTTCAATATTTGCGAAACATTCAAAATCGATCAGATCAAGCTCTCGTGCCAAGCGTGTGCGAAGTGCTCCGCAGGTCGGACGAAAATTCCCTGGCGATTCGGCGACTCTTATCGAGGACAATCTACTGCTGGACCAGCCGCCCGATGTTTGCAGATGGGCTGCGACGCCGTGATTGGCTTTCGCATTTCAATAAAAACGCCCTTTAGCCAGTTATGCGCAGCGCCGCAAAACCGCGAGAAATCAATGCCCGGCGTTGAGAGGAGTTGTGCTCTGCGCAATCTAATTGTCTTGTGGAACCTGCAATTTGCCGTCGGGCTTTGCAAAAAGCAAACATTTTCTGTCTCCTCAAATCTCCATCGTGTCGACGTCCTTGACGCTTAAAAGTGTTTAATTGCATTTCCAAGTTGAAAGGTTTGATATTTCAAAGCTTTCTCCCGCTTTCTTTACCGCTCAGGAAAAGTATTCCCATTTTAGCATTTTTTGACTTGATTTCAATTTCGATTTGGACGTCCAAATCCGGAAAATAAGTAGGGTCTCTTACGCAACCAGAAAATCCAAAGTGGGCCACCTGCAATTACGTGCAGGGCAGCGCAAATTTTGCAGTGTTAACATCAGGCCCGTCGCCAGGATTTAGCAGCAAGGGGGGCTAAAACCAGGAAGAGGAACCAAAAACCAGAAGGGGGGGCACATTTTAAAATACAATAATAGATATATGCAGCAACTAAGGAGCCAAACGTGAAATAGGGGGGCACCTATTTCAAATGGGGGGCCGGGCACCACTGGCGCCCCCGCTGGGGACGGCCATGGTTAACATTTTCCCGTTTTCACGTTCCTTCCGATCAGTTTTTAAAACTACTGGAAATACTCAAGCTTGCCTTGATATAGATTTGAAAGGGTAAGCAACGCATTGCAGTAAAGGAAACGATGGGGGGTGATCTAAAACAACTGCTTGCATCCTCGTGCTGCAACGACAAACAGAATATGCGCCGTGCGCCATATACGAAAGTAATCATAGCAATGCTTTCAATTTCCAGTCAGTTTTTAAACGAGCTGTTGTTTCGTTATTAGATCGCTTTGCATTTGTCAAGCAATTGTATCGCACGACAGAAAAAGCAAAACAAATAAAACCTATAACCCTGGGCTTCATACTTCAGTCTTATTGCAAGTAAAATTGTATACCCTTTAAAAATAATCAAAATGACCTTGCCTTAAATCAGGGGTGGGAACCGCGGCCCGCGTGAACATTTAATATGTCCCGTATCAGATTTTTCATTAACCAAGTTAGAACACAGCATCGCATCAAAACGAAACTCCATGACATGCGGACACGTGGACAGTAAGTCAATAAGTAAAGAGAAGTCTCTCTCGCTCCTTGACATAGTTTTCTTTCCTTGTTTTCCTTTGGAAGATGAAGGTAGAAATTTAGGATGAAATTAATGAATTTTTTTCGGCTCGCCGGCGATATTCCACAATTCATGCGGCCCATGATAGTTAAAATTTTCCCCATCCCTGCCCTAAATCAAGTCGAGCCCCATGGACCACGACCGGATGGAGCTCTTGAAATTTGAGGTAAGTTGAGTTTATTGGTGCAAACAATTAATACTGTTAGCTAAAATGGTAAGTTGAAGAAAATCCGCACCAAACAAATCCGTAGATTAGATTGCCAACTCGGGCACCCCACCCACGAAGTGTGGCTAATTTTCGTTTAAGGTTTGAAGCCGAACTGTGATTCAATTTGAAGTGGTGATGAACTTTAAATTTCATATGAGCTTAAAGTTTGCTGAATAATCAACACAATTCAGCTCAGTACGGGGTCTCAACTCTTACCTTCCAATAACTCAATGTCATTGCAAAAACGTACAAACAAAGGATTTGTTTGCACAGTAGACCTACTGCCGTAAATGACCAGCCCTTTTTCTTACTCAAGTTGAATCTTTGGTCTTATTTGCACCTCTGCGTCTCCCCTTTCAAAGGTAAGAAATTTACATGGACAATAAAAAATCTTTACCTGCAAACATTGGCCAAATGCTGAATTTTCCACTCAAACCAAAAAAGAAAATGGGAGGTTTCAGTGCAAGCGCCCAGGTGAAAGCACGCAAGTGATGTCCAACTCGGAGCCATGGGCGTCGGAAGTGGGCAAGGGGCCTTGGCCTCCCTGGATTTTAAAATTTGACATTTTCCTGTCAAATGTTTAACAAAAAAGGTTGTTTTCTTAGTTTCGAGGGGTTAAAATGAAATTTTGCCAATTTTGGCCCCCTTGCGAAAATCTTTTGGCTACCCCTGGAAAATCCACTATTGGCCCCCCTTGGAAGAAAAACTTCCGACGCCCATGCTCGGAGCTTATCCTGCATGTTCAGCTGGAATGTAGAAAGCTGGTCAAGAGAGTGTAGATGACAGGGTTGCCACGGAAAAGGTGCGAACCTTTATTTATGGGCTTAACTCGGTTGAACCTCAAAACCCAGCTTGAAGCAGCAGCACATTGCCTACAGTACGAATTTTGGAAATAAATAGCCTTCTGCGGTCGCAATGATCTGCTTACAGAGTTATGCTGTTGAAACCGGGAGCTCACGCAACGAAGTGAAACATATTTATTTCAAACATTGTGTGCCTGTCCCAAAGGAATCGAGCCATAAATCCGATAAAGGCTCCAATTAAGACGCAAAGTGAAACAACGTTGTTGCAACCTGTTTTGCTTTTGCTTTGAAAAATGTTTAATTTAAAATTTATGTGATTGAGCGGCAGCGGCGGTTTACTTGAGGTTGTCTATTTATTTTCGGTATTAAGCTTTATATGATTTCAAAAGGTAAAATATTTAAGAAATACTTTTTTGCAAGTCAAGTAAACTAATAGCTGTTGACGCAGGCATTCGTGTAAAACTTACCGGCATGCAACGTAGTAAAATTCGGGCCTTCAAAAATACCTAGCGATTCTTGTGCAAGATTAGTTTATTTGCGCAAGAGTTTAAAACTTTGGTATCTTTTGCGATGTGCAAGGAAAACCTGGTAAATTTTAACTACCTCGCAGCTGTGATGTTTTCTGCCTAACCAGGGAAAAGTGAACACCACCCGGGCAAAAGCGTTAGAGAATGGCCTGTTTTGCTGCTATCTTGCTTCAGTCGCAAACGAAAGGTTGTCATGAAAAGAAAGGTTTTCATAAAATGCGAGTTTTCATAAATGCGAGTTTTAACAAAAAAGCGAGTTTTCACAAAAAGCGAGTTTTCATCAAAAGTGTGTTTTCACAAAAGAGTTTTCACAAAAAGCGAGTTTTTATAAAAAGCGAGTTTTCACAAAAAGCGCATTTGATTTAATAACAGTGAAGTGCAGTAAGAACCACTTCAATAAGTGTACAGGTAACAGGTTTCACATGTGGCAGATTTACAAATTTTTCTGACGTGTTGAAAATAAAGTATCANTTTTGTTAAAACTTTTCCAGGAAGAATTCGAAAATGCCCTTGCACTTTCCAGCATTAGATCGAAATGTTGCAGGGCGAGATTTAGTCATGTTTTTATTTACTTTGAACGTCAAATCTTCAAATTCTAGGGGAGGTTAAGCAATTGATTTAATAGTTGCAATCTATTACACAATTTATGCAGTAAGTTGAAGTGTTTTAGGTAAGTGTTACTTTCAGAGCTTTATTGGTCAGTCTGTGTCGTTAGTTAAACATATATCCACAAGGGTTTGAAAAGATCGGTTTATTAGTTTTTATATAATGTGAAATGAAAGAATTTGACGTTCAACTTTCGGCTACTTGGGATGAACTGTTAGGTCTGATCAAGAACCACAAATTATTCCTGGGAAGTTTGTCCAAATCGTGTGGAGGAGTTACTTCCTTATCCCCTAGAGTTTTAAGCTGTTCTGCCCACGATTATGAATCTAAAGAGTGAAAGTTTGAAAAGAAAGGTTTATAGAAATAAATAAATTTATCAAAAAAATGAAAAGGTACAAATGTATTTTGGGAAGCATTGCATCTTTTTGCTTCTGCGCAGTGAACCCATGTTTGTCTCCTTTGTAGCTGCGTTCTTTTGGCAAATCATCAGGTTGTGGGCTTTTTGTCACTCAAAAACGAAAACTTGGCCACACGTTTGTGCCAGTTTAGTATAGCTTTCTCGGTTTTAAAAATTTGGAAACGTAGTTCAGTTTTTGAAAGTCATCCTTCTCCATGCTTCACCTTTACAAAGCTCTTTTTTGGGGTTGAACAAAAGTGCCATCCAAATTCATTGTATAAGAGCAAAAAGTGCTTGAAAATATGATGTCTGTTGTCATCTGCGTTTTCCGATACTTGGGTTTGCGAGAAAATTGTATGAAGTAGACTTGAATGATTGGTGAAAGAGGTCCACAGTTTTCAGTAACAAATTGAACCATATATACCTATGCAGCTATGCTTCCACCAATATTCTGAAAACATATACTCAGGCAAAATTGTTAAAACATTTGCGTATGCTGCTTGCTGCACTCGAGCGTTTGCAAAACGCGAGCTATTTTCTGATGCTCGTGGGTGGCATTTACTAAACCGTTACAGCGAAAAATTAGCTGTTTGACGCCCAAACATACAACGTGCGAATCGATATTTGCCGGTGACATCCCAGTGCAATAAATGTCACAGTCTGGGACAAGCCTGTCCATCTACTTCCCAGCCCATCGTAGAACAATGTACATATTTGCACGCTATTTTTCAAGGTTGAAAAACTTAAGAATTAAATTTGGTTGACTCAAAAAAACTTAATAGAACAGCGCGGCTGCTATCTTCCTGTATAGAGTCACTGGAAATCGTCGCTCAGTTTGTCTTGGACGACGCGATAAAGCAGTCAAGGTGACGTGGGCAACTAAACTGACTTTGTCGTTCGAATTATGAGTGGTAATCATCCCCGTAAACTTTGGTGTCGCCGGCCGGTTGGAAAAACAGACTGCTGTAATTGCGGCTTGCACGTGCGACAGCAGAGCGGAGTAATTGTATACAAACACGCGATGCGATGAAACAACCAACGAGTGGATTCGACATTTTAGACCAGCCACTCATCTCGCCCTCGGCGATGACGTATGCTATGGTGTTCCTAAACATGTGAGAGCTCCGGTCAGGCCGCGCTGGACGAGAAGCTCCCTTCGGGTTCATCAAGAGGTCAGCGCGCAGGCAATCGTAGCGGGAGGTCTTTTCGAAAAAAAAAACATACGGGGTTGATTTTGTAAACGTCTTTCCAAAGTAATTTTTCTTTGTTTTCACTCTTCAATATGCATGCTGCAGTTGTTTCGATGTCATCAAAACCAACAGATAAATTCGAAGAAGCTAATCTTCCATAAAGGAAGAAAGGTATTTCCTAATCAACGATGATGGATGATTATTATTCAAGTCCACTGAATCACCATCAATCATCGCAAGCAATTAGGCAAAAAAAACAAATGTAGCAGAAACATTTTTGTATCTTGGTTTTGGCCATAGCGCTCATTTAAGCATTACATTTTTCTGTTCGTAAGAGAAGCGCTCAAACGTGTTAAATATGACTTATCGCGAAACGCCACGCATCAGGTATACACGGACAAGTGTGAGTAAATTGTTAGAACAAGAGATTTACTTGCAGGAGGTTTGCGAGTTTTTCAGGCAAGCTGAACGGTAAACCACTTGAGCTGATCACAAACAGCTTAATCTTTGCTCACTACTAAGTCCAATTAAAAGATTACCAGCTGCACACACAGGTTTCAGTAATTCTCAGCTTTTCAAGGTCGCCTTGATTTTGATTACTTCGTCGGGAAACCGTTTACGAATAATAAGATGCGTAAACCTTCGTGATTTACCCAAGGCTTCCGGTCGGTCGCATTCAAAGTAACGATCAGAAATCGTTAGAAAGCGGTCTGCAGGCGGACGTCCCAGCGAAGTACTACTAAAACCATCACTTGGTCTTCTGACACGAAGAAAGCGGACACGCCAAGGTGGCTGTTCGTCGTCACCTCCACTTGAAAGATTAAGAAAAAATGGGGTCACTTCAAGGCTAGACACTGGCGAATAGCTAACAAAACGTTGCGGTTTGTTTATGAAAACGTCATTAACTTGTACCCCTCAGACTGTTAGTTTGAGTTTGTGCAGTTAGCAAGATTTGTTTATTTGCAGTCTACTCTTCTTACTTTTGCTTGCTTTGTTTTTTGTTTTCAGTGCTTTCCTTGTTGAATAGCAGGTGAAGGTTATGAGAGTACATACGCACATTTGCCTGATGAGGTTATGGCATAAAAACCTAACCTAATCTGCAAAAAAAGTCATGCTAACGAATCTTATTCTGGTTCCTAGTTTGATCCCGCCAAATGGAAACATAATATAAATATCTGCGTCACCATCGTACTTCGGCATGTTACGTTAGTCTACAGGTCACAATGAGTCAAATTTGGCCTTTAGGAGTCGATTGTCTTGTGTTTTAACAGTCATACTGATGACTATCATAAAATGCTTGATGAATTTCGCAATGTCGGCTAGTCTTGTTAAGGTGGTGTTTGTGAAGCTGAGAGGTGGAGTAAAGCACAGTTATTCCTGTGCACACTATTATGTTTTGCCCCTATCATTCCATTTGCAAGTTTGGATGTTACGCTTTTTAACAAAATGTTCAGATACGCAGCTGCATTGCTTAGTTTGTAAATCGGTGCAGAACATGCACTGTCAATTACAGCCCGGAGCGTCGTCCGTTTTGGCGAACTGGGACAGGAAGGAAACGAGAAGGTACTTGCCACTATCAGCGTAACGGCAAAAACAGTCATCACGCATTTTCAGCAGGGCGGCACCAACTGCAAATGGGATAAGGCCCGTAGCCCTGGCGACGAACATGGCTACAATGTGTAAGCCAAGGCACAAAGTGTTGAAAAATACAGAGAGCGAAAAGTCAGAAAACAATAGAGAGGGGGTGAAAAGCCAAGAAAGAAAACTTGTGTGCAATAAATTTCAAGTTCGTTTTCATTGTGAAGTTTTCAACAAACGTCCAAAAATGGCCAATTCGCTGCACAGATTTTAATGCCAAACATTGTCTCCTGGGGAAAGCAAGTGCCCGATTTTGTCCTTGCCTGCCTGCGGGGCCTGTGGAAAGAAATTAATCAAAATGAAATGAGTTAGTGGGTTGTTTGCTTTGTGTGTCGAACAACCGCTCTCAACGAATGAACGGGTATTTTAAGCAAGAAGCTGCCGATGAGTTTGAAACATTTCTTATTGGGTTGCACTGCTCATAGGGATGCTTAAAGGATTACTTGGCTGATTACACCCGCAAGCGCAAACACATTCCCGGCTGAAAAAACAGTTTAAGGTCAGCGCATTTCGAGAGCCTACCGCAGATCTTAAAAAGACTTCCAAGCATTGAACGCGACTCCTCCTGTAATTTAATTAACTACCATTAGCGATAGAGGCCGGAACCACTGGAGGCGAACGCAGCTAGAAATTTGCCCACCACCCATCTGCCGCAAACCGCCACAAGTGTTGGCGCTGCTGCAAACACAGGAATAAATTGTTGGCAAACACATCTTGACAGTGGAAACATTTGAGATTTGACAGTCAGCTCCGGCAAGCAAGAAGACTTTTATCTCTGGTCCGGAGCGCTTTTGATAGTGCTTCATCGCCGGTCCAAACAGACCCCGGATCGCTTATATCTGAACAAGCGCTGGCCTATCCTTTCCTCATTCCAAGCATCGCTAAGTGCTGTTGGAGTAGTGGACAGCGAAGGGGGCAGAAAATGAGACAAGAGGCCTAGCAGAAGCGTTCGAAGTCCGGCAGTTTAAACTTTTGACCCCGCGTCGAGAGCACGACAAGTGTGCCCGAGTCACTGGCGAGAGAAGCGTTGTTATTGCAAAGCGGAGCAGGCAAGAGAACAACGGCGAGCCGGCGTTGGCGACAGATCGAAACTTTAGATTTGTTGACCGGCAGCAGTTGGAAACGCGCGCATGGGAAGAAAGAAATACCGCGAACAGAAAAAGCAACAGCGTGAACACATGCCCAGTAGTGGGAAAGAATTTCTATTATCCTGTGTGGCAACTGGTTGAGGTTTTGTTCCGAGGACATTTGAGATAAGTTTAGCTTTTTGGGAAGAGCAAGGTACTATTCATAAGTTTGTTGAAGGCTGGAGAAAACAATCCCTAATACTAATAGTGAAAGCAAATATGAGTTGTTTATTGCTTTTGATTTTTGGGGACTACGTTGGACTTATTCCGGATAAGCTTAAAAATTCAAAGCTAGAGCACCGTAGCTAAAATTATTGCTACTTAAGCGTGGTGTCAAATTCAGTGTTTGTTTTTTGAAGTACTTGCACCTGTTTCGGGCTTGTGTCCACGAATCAATTTCAGATGCGGGCAAATCAAACTAGCAGAAGGTTCTAAACATTCTGGAACGTTTATATTCATTTTAAAATGCATCGAATTAACAGGAACTAAATGTTTTAGAATTTCTGGAAAGTATTGCATTGTCTTTTTTATTTTTATTTCAAACATACCGCCCGTCCATGCTGTCAAAGCTTCGCATTGCTTACCTTAGCGAGTGGAGGAAAATTTGCCTGCATTTGAGAGAGCACTCGGCTGTTTGGCCTGCGTGGAGGTCGTAGAAACTTCCAATTCCACAATTAACTCCAGATTCGTTCTGCTACTTTGAAGCAAGCGTTTATCGGCCCTCTCACTCTCCATAAATTGCGAACTATTGTTTCGGTCAATAATTTACTTTGATATTTAATCACTTTAGCGACTCGGTCTTTGCAGATTTTGCATTTAAATTTTGATGTGATTGCATTCACAATAGGTTTTCCGAAATATTTCACAAGTTTATATGAAATTTTAACGTAATGATAAATAACGGTGTAGGCTAGTTTGCGCAAATTCTTAACTTAAGCCATGTAAATATTTGAGAAACAGAGTTTAAGCCAAGTTCATAGCAGCATACTGATAAGTTAGCTTGTATTTGCACAATCACCAATGCCTCAGGTTTTACGAATTTTGCATTGGCTCCTACTTAGCAATGTACGGTGGAAAGTGACTCACTATTAAGACAAATAGTAGCCGCAGCAGATTCGATTGCACAAATCAGTGTGCAAACACACCCCAGGAGCCACTGCGTCGCTACCGCTGGTGTGATGATCGTGTCAAGACAACTGTCGTGACGTGAGTCATTTCTTGGGACGAATAAATCGGAAGGAGTAGTTGCTTTTGCCATGATCTGTATCTTCCGAGCAAAGTGATTAATTTGGCTTCGATGGGGTAAAAAAAGGGTATGTCATGTTGGAAGGCAACGAAGACTTAAAACCGGTCTATAATTGAGCTATAAATAGCTGAGAAACGAACAAATAGCTTACCTAAGTCTAGCTTGCAGATGTCTAGCTTGTAGCTAGTTTAATGCTGACATCTTTTTTACCCTCGGAAGCAGTATTACAGTCGTGCGCTTATGACAATGCAATTTCAAGAAGAGACGAGTACGAAACTGACAAATCTAAGTGCTGCTTTAACATCATATTAACTTATACTTACTTTTGAATGCAGGTTGTTCACAGAATCGTAGGTTTTGTAGCGCAAACAATTGGAACTTGAAGCCAAGCAACGCACAAGATCCGATTTCACTGACAAGGGACATCGGCTCAAGGTATGTTTGCAAGCACAGTACTGGCGCGCAGTTTCTTTTCGGTTAGGCTACTCTCCGAAAGTAATGTTGGACAATACGGACTTGGTAAAAAGTTTCATGTATTAGAACATTAAAATTCCAAATGGTGATGCGATCTACAATCTGTGAACATATATGAAACTTGTCCGTCTCGCTGTACGCTTGGCCGGTTGTAAGTATTGCGTATAATTGCCATTTGTTAATATTGCTATCAGCTAAAACCTCTTTGCTAATATAGTGCTTAATGGATGTTTTCATTAACGCTTCTTTTTAAATATTATTTCAGTTAGCTGGTGATGCATTGATTAGAAATGTTTCAACACGAGGTCTTTCACAAGCTTCATAAATTGATGTTTTCTCAAGGTTAAAAAACGAAAATTGCATTGCACAACTTGGAACAATTGAGCTAAATCTTGTTTAGCACGCACGCAATGAACGGAGAAGTAGTATATTTCTTGTCAAAGCTATAAGTAGAGAGAGGAGCTCACAGCGGAGTTGTTTCCACTAGAGCAGTGATCCCCATACTGTGGTATGCGAAGGCCTTCAAAGTGGTTCCCGAGTAGGCCTACTTCCGTTTTCCTTCACAAAAAATCTGTATCCACAGCGTTTGCTTTTAATTATCGGGTTCTGTTTGTGAATTCTTGCATTTCTGTGTACTTTTTCTATTGTTTTCTATCAACGGCCATTATATTTCTCACCGCCATTTTGTACATGTCACTTTTGTATCAAAGCTAGCTTTCTGAACTTTTGACCGAATGATGTTTGGTTGAATGGGCTTTGTTGGGACAAGGTGGTACCCAATGACAGTACCGGACCTCCAAGTGGTACGTGATCCGGTAAAGGTTGGGGACCACTGCACTAGAGCTATCGTTATCAGACAGAGAACCCCCCGCTTTCTTCAAAGCTTGCCTTTACACCAACAGATCACCAACCTATCAATTGCTTGTGTGCGCTCAACCCTCTGAACCTTCGAAGCCGACCTTGGACGGGAAACAAAATGGCGGCACTTACGCGCTCATTTATTTGGGTTTTTTGGGGCGCGTACATATACAGGATTCACCATCAACATGCACATTCCCATGCCGTGTGTTCTTGCGTTTTTCATACCTGCCTCTCCTGTTAACTGTCAAGAAATCCTTGTTACATTTTAAGCGCTGTGTTTTTCATGCGTTGTTTTCCGATAAGTTCTACTTTTATAATACACTCATGCCTTTTCGTGCGTGCTGTCAAGCTACTTAATGAAAAAGTCTAATCGCTGGACGATGTTTCGTCAGCTGGAAAGTTACCGAAGTGTGCAACACTTCGTAGCGCAGAACAACAACTCTAAAATGTCAGGTGAATTCGTCGCCCACATTATTTCTGACGTGGTTTGTTGATCGAGACTACACGCACGAAAAGGCATGAGGGTATCCGAAAAGTAGCCTTACGTTTTATTGTTCTTGGGGTAAAATTTTTCAAAATGTTCTACCTAACCTATATGCAATATATATTTCTGCAAGATATGGGAATCCGATAAGGGTTTTGACGGAGAAAACTGAACGCGGGTGTAGGTCAGTATCGAAAATTCTTTTTTAAATTTATACCAGTTGAACAATTAACGGAATAAAGCAGAATTTTTCAAAGGAGCCCTTAAATTTGTGGAGGACTGAAAAGCAATCTTTTGGTGTTCAAGCATTAAAGTGTTTTTGTAATAGGGTACATTTGTGAAGTTTTCGTTTTGTACGTATAAAAGTGACTTTTTTCAATTTTTAATATTTGCAAAAACGAAAAATGGTTCGATTTATTTTGGTTACTAAGGTAAAACCCAAAACGTTTACTATTGATTATCAAATAAACCTGAACGAAAATGACGTTCTTGGGGTTGGAAATCGTTTGAAGGGGTCCGCATGGGTTTGAAGGGGTCCGCATGGGTACACGATACAGCAAAAGTTATAAAATCTTAGATCAGAATTATGCTAAATGTTTGAAATGAGATTGTCAAAAGAATAACGTTGTCATTTGACAACACAAAAACGTTCACAGAAACTGAGTGAAGTCATGATTAGTAGACTTACCTGCCTGCTTACCATTTGACCCTCCAGGGTGCTACGTCGCATTGTAAGCGTTGCAAGCTAAGGCTTGATATAAACAATTTTGTTTACATTCTTGTCCAAGCAGTCATGCTGCAGATTTTTAAATTGTTTACCGTAATCGATGAGGATCATTACAATACCAGCCAAAAAGATCTAAATGAGATAAGCCTTAACCCTTCCCATTTTGGCTGAATTACCGTACATCTTACTAAACGTATGTTCTAGTCAGCGTGCATCTAATTAATAAAAACATTTAGAGCTCAATTTTACCCACATGAAACACTCTTCATAACTACAGTTGTTTTGTGCAATGCTTCTTAGAAGTTGAGATGCCCCATTTTGCACCCGTCTCCTTAACATCACTTTATCGCTTCTTGCCAACAAGGAGATTTCAACCCTTGCTAACTTTATACCACAAAGTCCTCAGTGTCAGTTGCTAGTCTTCACGGGGGAAAGGGAAGCCGCATTCAGTGGTGGACTTAGGATTCGGGGGGGCCCGGGGCAACGCTGGAAGGGGCCTCTGATGACGTCACCATACTCAACCGACCGTGACAAGA
>JGI24159J19872_10004033_pt1 | contig 18587 bp, 10 predicted proteins | sample Ectturendosymbi4_FD_19872 | JGI IMG/M metagenome (IMG submission 19872) | reverse complement strand
ATTCTGAATGAGCATTGTTTCTTTCAATTGTTTGATACCTTGCCAGAGTTGATTGAATTTTTTTTCTTCTTTTGAACTTGACATCCTGCATGGTTTCTTTATATCCAATATCAATAGATCAGTATTCAGCAGCAAGTTGCATATTGTTTGATACAGTAATAAGTTAGGTCATTACACACACTATTACAACACTATACAACACTATGCCCTGTCTTATTCAAATGGAATAAGACAGCGCCCTTATCTTTTTCAAATAGGTAATGAATGATGAGAGAATTTTCTTCTGCGTGCATACCGAAATTCACGCAGGAAAATGATACTTCAGCCACAAGACAACAGGTCGTAGCATAGGCGTAGCCAAGGGGGGGCCCAGGGACGATAATCCCCCCAATTTTTTAGCATATAATAAGTTTGTGCTTTGAGAGGCGGTATCCCAAACAAAATACTGTTGATCGCCTAAAATTAAAAATTTTGGCCCCCTCCACAATTTTGTGTTGGCTACGTGACTGGGTTATGACCAGTTTTGTCCAGAAACAGGTCTCCTAAACGCATGAGTAAGTCGTTTGATGAATGTGTGCTTGCTAGGGATAAGTACAACAATTCCTGTTCAAGAGTCAGAGAGTCCGTTTTCCACATCCAGACTCTGAAGCGGAACAAACANGCTGTGGTGACTCGTCGCTCCGAAGNGCTGGTGGCACTTGAAGGTTCCTTTTTCTAACTGGTCGNATTTCATCAGCAAATCATAAGCAATCGCATCCGATACCACAGAGTCTTGCTTATAATCCGGATGTGACGTAACAAAGTGTCGCATCCATTGCGCCGTGGTCATGTACTCCCCTGCGAAGAAAGCGCAGCNATTACGGGCTCAGCTTCTTTTTTATGAGATGTGACCGCAGAGATTAGAACCATTGTTTTAAAGACAAGCAACCAATAACTTAAATACACAAAGCATATCGTGTACTGAAGGCATTATACACGCCCACTGTGGCTATAACACAAATTAACGAAAGCAGAAACTCATCAGGCTTTCTTCGAATGCAGTATCATACTGTCGAACACTATTGGGCAGAATCCACATTTAGGGCTGAATACCACGAACTGCTTTGGATGAACCAATGCGAGGTGCACAATCCGAAGCCGACTGCATTTGCGAGGGAGAATATTTCACTCGACCGAGGACAAACCTGATGCTCTTTTGCCAATAAGATGCAGGTACTTCGTAACTCTGCACCTTGTTTGGACATCGATATCGACACTATCCAAGTACCTTTGAATTATTGGAATGAATCCCTGGAATACGTCGGTCTGCGAAAAGCGCGGGTTTGACACTGTGCAGTTTACTTTTCGTGCAAGAAAATTGCTGCGATTTACAATAGAAGCTGCTGCTCAGGGTGGCTTTGCTGAAGCAGAACAGCAGCACGTACTGCTCAATCCAAGCAACGAGCTTTCTAAAACTCCGCCCTACCTTTCCATTGATGATTGTGTCGATCGACATTTGCTGACACAAGGCAGGAACTTTGTTTGATCCTCCGGCAGAAGCGCATGACGTGTTGCTGCCGGTACCTATGACGAGAAACCCTTAATTGTATTCCATTATGATTTAACAAAGCTGGCGCAGTTGCTCGTGAAACAAGGCGCATGTAAGATGTAAAGCAGTATAGCGTTCCCGCGTCCGGAGGCAGTCTGTTTTGGCGTCCCCATCAAGCCCCTTCGTGGCAGCATAGATGCGAAGGGTGTGTTGCGAGTTAAGGTACGTCGAAAGCTGACTCGGGCCCCACCTATGCTTGTTTCTCGACACGCCTAAATAATTCATATGACTGTGACGTAACGGAATTGACTTCAGGACGTTTGAATCTTGGAAATCATTAACTGCCATAGAGTTAAGAATCCAACCGTTTCGCGTGATGCTGTTCCTACTTTGAAATTTTGATTACGATTGAACATTCAAACTGTTGTCTTGCGACATTCCAAATGGTGGCAATGCATTCGTGTTGTAGCAACCAGTGATAGCGTGACTTTTGTCAAGTCAATGACTCCACTCGAGTAACGTTGAGAAGTGATGTTGTGATGACTCGACTCGAGCATAAGCGTAGCCAGGGGGTTCAAGGGGCCACATCCCCCAAATTTTTATCATTGTGCTTATTTTGTGCTGTGAGAGGAGGTATATCCCAAACAAAATACTGTTGCTCTCCTAAAATCGAGCATTTTAGCCCCGTCCGCAAATATTTTTTGTCGCGACCCTAAAAATAGTTCTAAATTCTCGCGACCCACACATTTCGTGAGAATTCAATTTTGTGGAAAATCCTTTATATTTAAATATCAATTTTAAGACTACTGCTGACAACAGCAATTTTCTTGCACAAAATTTTATGAAACCAGAACAGTAAATCATTGCATTTCTTCTGCCTAATGAGAATCGGATTAGACAGAATCAATGCTTTAAAATGTAAATTTATATTATTTATCGACCCAGAAGATTTGAAATGTACATTTAAATTATTTGGCAACCCAGAGTGGAGTCACTATTTGCGGACCTCTGGGCTACGCCGCTGGACTTGAGCCACGTTTGTTACCGAATGATTCTACTCGAGTCACAATGAATAGCTCATGAGTCGAGTAATTGTTTAGAAATCTCCAAAGGTTTTATTGAAAATAAAACACAGATAGTTTGGACGCAAAGGAATAACCTTTTTTCACTTTTATCACTGATATTGGTACAAATTTCCTGTTGTGACCATGTCACCTAGTGGTGTTGTTCTAGATCAGGTGTTCCCAAACTGTGGTACGTGTACCCCTAGTGTTACATTTGCCTATCTGAAGGGGTACATTCAAGANTTGCACGTGCAAGTTCATAGCAAACAGATCGACAGTTACTTTGGCGAAACCGGGCGTATATGTAGTGAAAAACAAGACTGAAATTTGGGAAAATAACTAAAACCGATAATTTCCCTTGCTAGACTGCACCAGCTGGCAGCACAAAGATCAACCTTTGCACATATAGGGCCAACCAGCATGATTTGCCTCTGGAGACTGTGATAATGAAAGAACTTGTCAGTGAGTCCTGGAGTGAGAGAACCTGTTCTTAAAAAAATTGAATCCCACCACCGCCTGGATTCCCGTCCTGTTGTGGCGCAACTAAAGAATGAGAACGAAATCGGAAAGTTCTCAACCCTGGCTATCTGAACGCATTGTGCCAAACCACATTCGGGCGTTGATTGATGGAGACGGATGCCCCGCCTTCAACGTCACTAAGTTTCCCAACTGCTGGCTTTACGAACCTAGGTGATTCCGATGCGATTTCGCAAATGGGTAGCATAGGCGTAGCCAGGGGGGGCAAAGGGTCCATGGTCCCCCAAATTTTTGGAAAATATAATCATTTTGTTCCTTGAAAGGCGTTTCTCCAAACAAAATAGTGTTATTCGTTTAACATCATACATTTTGCCCATCCAAATATTTTGCAGCCCCCAATTTTTGGGCTGGCTACGCCACTGATGGGTAGCAGCCGCTTGCATTCGTCTCGACATTTTGTAATTCGTAAATATTAGCATCAGCTGGCATTTGGTATTTAATATATTATTACGTAACATTCCGATCTCAATTTGGCGACCAAAATGCTGCGCCCAGGAGATGATGTTTCCATTGGCCTCTGCCCCCTCACAGCTACGGCTTTGAGGTACAGATAGCGGCGAAATGTGCCACGCCGCACAGCAAAGATATGCTCAGTCAGGAAATTTCCTATATCAGCACGTGCAAGTTCAGAGCAAACAGATCGACAGTTACTTTGGCGACACCGGGTGTATTTCTTGAATAAGTCAGTCATTTCGATCAAACGTAGCATTACGGCAACGGTGTGCACGAGTTGTGCAAGGACTGGATTTTGGATTTTTTGGATCCGACACCTGCTGCCTCCAACAGGATCAGGAATGAGGTTTTCTTTGCTCTAGCAGGAGCAGGATTGAATTTGGATTTTATGTTTGCTGGAAAAACGTCACTGGTTGTTTGCTTAACTTATATTTATCAGGAGTTAAACAGGAGTCGGTTTGCTTGTGTCATGTTGGTACCGGATCAGGAATGGATTCGGTCTCAAAATTTGCAAAACAGGATTGGATCCGGACTCAAAAAATTCAGAGTCCACACACTTCTGGTGCACATGCATACATTTCTCATAATGCTGGAAGCTCGGCTTTCACTTAGCAGTGAAACGAAAACTTGATGTGGAGATGGCTGAATGAAAGTAAAGTTTTCCCTCGGATCAAGGTGCGCGAAAAATAAACTAAGCACTAGTTTTATGACAAACATTTTTTTGAAGGCATTTTAAAAAGGCTCGGATTTGTTTCTGGCGGTGTTTGAAGGACGGTCAGGAAGGTCATATCAGCCAGGGATGTAGACGAGTCCGTAACCTCCGACTCCGCAACNCAGTCTTGTTTAAAAATTCAAGACCGAGACTGTCAAGATAGCCGAGACTGAGATCTGGAAACTTGTCAGCTTCACTAGATGTTTAGTGAAGTTTTTATGAAAACTTCTGCTGACGCTTTTGATGTGTTAGTTTGTTACAATTTTAACATTTCTGCCACGTTGTCTTGCTTTTCCTTTTCGAAAATATGACAAAAAGCAAACAGGTTGAATTGCTGAAGCTGTAGCAAGCTACTGTATATCGGTATAACATTTAAAGTCTCGCAATAATAGGCTTGAGACCGAGACATGCAGCCTGCAGTCTGAGACCTAGTCTTGAAACTACATCACTGAATTATCAACATTGAAAGAAAACTAGTGGAGAAGCCTGAAAAAGTACCACCCTTCGAAATGAAAGCACAAAAAAGCTGTTCGATATGTCGTGGAGCACCTTCAGTTAAATATAGACAATATCTGGCATGCAAAGGCTTTTAGCATCAGTTTTTAAACCACAGTTGAACAATATCCTGTCAAACAATGAAAACAATTGCTACATTTGGAGTAACGCTTGTCAAGGGCGTTGACTGCGTTTGAAACCTATTCAACAAGATTCCAAAGATCGCTGTGCTAAGTTATAGAAATAAATTCTGAATCAAATTTTACCCCCAAAGCAATCGGTGGTTGGTATGCAATTGGTAGTGGAATTCACGCCCAGCTGAGTGCAGCATGCCGGCATTTCCTCTGTGATATTGCGGCGAAAACAAAATTGTTCAGTCGCGACGGCGTTGTTCTTATGTGAGATGTTCATATTTCGATCGACCTGGTTTTCGATGAAAACAGAAAAAATTTCATCACATAGGATTTTGCGTCGAAAAAACGTAAACGTTTTGTTGACCAAGCCGACATATGCAAATCCTTGTAACAGCAGTGGCGTAACTGACGGGGGACAGGTGCAAACTGCCCCCCTGGCAAGATAATTTTATAAACCGGGTCCCCACTTGGCTTATACTTCGGTATTTAGCATTCTTCTGGTTTACCGTAGGTTGCCGTTTTTTGCTTTTTTCGGAGTATTTTCTGACGACTTAGTGTTTTAGTATAATCATCCACATCCGGATTCGCTGTTATTTCTCAATTTTTTCTGAGTGTTGGCTAGTGGTACATCCACATTGGGCCCCATTTAGATATGTTTCCCCTTGGCTCAAATCTCTAGCTACGCCACTGTGTAAGGGAACACTTCCTTTCGAGACTGATTTTTAATATTTCGATTTTGAACCCAGTTTTTATGTGGAAAGCTTCATTTTTATGAACACAATCTGACATATATTTTTGTTTTACATTTTTTTTGCCTGATATACGTAAACCGGAAATGGGATCTAATTGTCCCAACAGTACTGACACAGCACTAACCACTGGGACAAAAATATCCCTACAGTCTAAATTGCACAAACATCGACTAATGTTACTAGACGATTTTTAGAAATGTTACCAGACACAATTCGTTTTCTTTTCACTGGCAAGTGCTCTCCCACACGTGCTTTTTCGCGTGCATCGTTTGAACGTCTGTCAACTGAAATCGTGCTTCAACGACTGTTTTTTGATGCAATCCGTAACTTTTTCTCTATAGTAAAATTTTGAAGTACCTTGTGGCTTGTGGGGGTTATTGAAATGAAACTTTTTAAAAAAAAGTTTGAAACCGCAACTAGCAATTGCATTTCGGATGGATTTGTTGAATATCGCAACTAGCAATTGCATTTCAGATGGATTTGTTGACTTCATTGTTGACCAGTAGAAGTGCCTAGAAGGCAATTTGTTACAACTCTGCATCACGCAAGGTTTTATTTGAGTCCAAGCTGATTTTACTCTAAAGATCTGATAATGCTGGGTAATATTCACTGTTCTCATGACTGATATGTTCATCAGAGTCATTCAAATTAACTGCAGGTTTTATTTTATTGCATTTATTATTTTCTTCATCTTTCTGGGTAGTTCACTTGAAACATTAATGGGCATAATCAAAATAAGATAATTTTATAATGTAGTGCAACCTATACTGTTGGGAAAAATTTATCCCAGTGTCAGAGACTGTAGGGACAAATATATCCCAAACTGCAATAAAACACGTGAGTTATGCAAGTGTTATCACAAAACTTGCACAAATAACTCTTACTGGCTTTTAGTGCAAGCAAGGAAGACCTCCACTGCCACAATAGGAAACAGCTTGACAATTTTGCCCCAAAGCGTTACGAAAATAGCTCTGTTTTTGCCAAAAATCTGAACCATCTAGTCTGCAGTGAAAGTAGCAGGCCATGTGCAGTCAAATGAAGCGGAATTTGGCAGGTGGATATATATCGGTAGCACCAACAACAACAACGCTCAAAAAAACGAATCATCTTATCTCAACGTCATTTGAACGCAATATTTAGGCATGGGTACAGAAGAAACCAATGCTTGGGATAAAAATAACCCAACAGTCTCGAAAGGGTTGGTTAACAACACCGCGCCAACGCCCCAAGTATTTACATAATGACGCACAACAAGTCACTTCAGACAAGACGTCCACGGATATTAGATGCAAATTCACTTTACGGGCCAGTTGCTGCATCTGGAAGATTGAACTTCAATGGTTAATGCGATAAATGTTTGGTACAAACCGCGTGTGGTCTTCTTTTCTGCCTTTCTAGATGTTTGGCAACTGATTGTTTGGATTTGCATACTGTTCTGTGAAGCAAATCAAGGTAGCGATAGCCACATACAGAAGTAGGGTAACTCTCGATAGCTAAATTGAGCTTAAAAGCAGTCTCTATGGACAAGGCCGGCCCGAGACAATTCTGCGTCCTAGACAAGGTTCAATATGCCCCCCACGTTACGCGTAACACCAAAATATTCGGGACGTGGAAACCAAGAACAAAAAACTGATTGAGCGCCCCCTGACAGCTGCGCTCTAGGCGGCTGCATAGTTGGCCTAGTGGAAGGGCCGGCCTTAGCTATGGACGCAGAGCGATTTATAGAGATGAGCGATGCTGCAATCTCTATAAACGCTCGATGCGACTTACGTAAGAAATCGGCATCAGGAAATCCAGCTTGTACGTCAGAATGACCCTTGTCAGCAAAACAATGAAAACGACAAAAGCAGCATTTTCGAAGTCCGTTAGCTGAACGTCCATAACGCGGAACTCAACTCTCCACCCGATATCAGACCCTGGTGGTGGGGGTTTGAATCTCATCGGCTGCCAGTTGGTCGATTGAATGTTCTGAAAGAAAGTAGAAATGCAGCTCGAAAGCTGAGGTTGGTATAATGAAACTTGCCAGGGCCTGCAAAAGGAATTTTTCTAAAATTTGATAAGCAATTGAAACTTATTCTTATCCATGCAATGTTTGCAATACCTTACGTGACGTTGGCAATAGAAGAACCGTTGACACTGCCCTTAGTGTCTAAGCTTTCAGTCGCACCAAATATCAGAATGACATTCAATGATCGCTAGCAAAGAGAAGAGGTTTGTGGATTACTACTACTACGACAACAAGGGCATCACTGAAAAATCTCAATTTAATTGTTTTTGCTTCAGCTGGAAACTACCAACCTCGAAATGGTCAGCGTCATTTTCGTCGTCAAGATTGATCCTCTTCGAGTAAAGCGTCAGCGGATCGCGTATCCACAAATGAGCAATGTGCTGGGAGAGCAGCTTGTCGACACCTGGATGACATCACCGAAGGATCAGAAAACGCGAATGCCCGTAAATATGGCGAAGCAACTGATGCGACAGAATGCAAGGATGCTGTTCACAACAACGTGCTCGCGCCACTAGCGATGTTGTTTGGTCCATAGTGTATTAGTGTTTGCTGTGCAACAACGATGCTGATAGGCTGATGAAGAAAATTCTAAAGAGATGAAGCAACTCATAATGAAATTGATCACACAAAATGTGCCCAACAGATATTCCTGAGAATGCATAATGCTGTGCCCGTGTCATGCCAGCACAGAATAGTAATCCGAAAAAGTATTTGCCTTGTGCGAAACAAGGTATAACTTCTAAATTTCGTTTTTTCTTTTCCTGAGCTGAATTGTAAATCAAATCAACCAGTTCGGTGCAGTTCAAACATTCCTGGAAACCGTAGTAATGAGAACTACGAAGGTTTAGCAACATTCCTCAAATAAGTGACCACTCACTGATAGGTAGAGCTAACATCAACACCTTTATTATAATTGCGTAGGCGCATGTTACAACTCTGACATACAACGACTTCTGTGTTATTGCGACGCCAGTGTCCCAACCATTGCTCTCTTTTGCAAGTTTAAGAAGTAACTTATTGCAAATGAGCTCCATCATAAGCTTGCTATTTTCTGCCCAAATGCACCTTCAGTATTGCAATGGTAGCAGAAGCATGTTACCATGAAGATTTCAGTGGTGAGCGGACAAACAAAAGTGTTGCTAGGCACGACAGCATTTTCTTAAGTAAATGTCTGTGAAAACTGCAAACGCGTTGCATACTGTATCATATTAAATATTTGATGTTTAGTTTCGACAATGAACAAAAGCGGGCAAAATTCTCCAAGAAAGCAAAGCCATTACCTTTTCTTGAATAAATTGTATTTATGGTTTTCAGTGAGATTGGCTAGATCTTTACAAGTAGCCTACACTTGGTGCAGAGATTCGTTGGATCAGCGGTCACTCATTGATTTCTGCATAGTTTCAGTTGACGTATTCCAATAAGTGTTGGACGTTCGTGTCAAAAGAGGAACAGAAATGTCCATTGACTGCCACCTGGTTTGTGTTGCAACCTCTCCGTTGGCGTTGCGTGGAATGTGTGATTCACCACGAACGGGATGTGCGCTAAGAAAAACACCCATATTTGTGGCACGAACAAGCAATAATAGAGTGATCGCGGCGTGTGACCTCTGTTGCTGCTTGCTGCCACAGTGTGTAACTTTGCGCACTTGCCGCTCGGGCTTTCCGATCGCAACAATTGCAAATCTTAAAATTGAAGATTGCCTACACAAAACTGCTGCACTAGGAGGCCCTACCGAATAAATTGGGAATGCCTGGCGAACAAGGATGTGAGAAGAATATATGGACAACAACCACCTGGACAACTGCCAACCTAGGAATGTAGTGGGGTGGGAACACATTCCCACACTTTCTCATGTTTTCGTTTGTTGTGCAATGAAAGTGAATACTTCATTAAAAGCTGACTTAAAAATGAGCTTTAACTGCTGTTGAGAATGGCTGTTTTTTCGGTGCCTTACCCTCATTTCTTTTTTTAGGTCTGTTCTATCCAGGACAACTGCCCCTAGGGCAATCGCCACCCGAGAAACTGCCACCTAATGCATATTGAATTCTTTGCGGTTATTGCCAATAAAGCTATCTGAACTTCACACCTACTCGCTGTGTATAAAAAAAGTTTCCTCATCCTCTGACCACTTTGAAGAGCTTTAAATTTCAATTTGGTACTTTTGTGTGAAGAATGTCGTGTCGATATTATTACAATTTCACAAACATTCTTGAATGCAAAACTTAATTTTTAAAACAGCAAACTCCCTTATGCACATTATCACGTCGTATTCATTCCACGCACTCATGAAACGCGTTTTCCTCTATTCATTTTATGTTATGTGTATTCGTTTTCCTTACTTTTTGATTTGTGAGTTACATGGAAGCAACAGTAACGTCGCAACTTACTTTTTCTGCACTATGTTGAAGCAATAGTGTCGTAGCACAGAGGTCCTCAACCGTTGTGAGTTCAACCAGTTCTAACACCCCATCCACCCCGAGAACTCCTATACGTGCCTCGACGCAATATACCAAATTGAATTTGATATGTTTATAATGNAAATCACGGCCAATGGAAACGATATCAACGACATNTTGCAAACGTTTCGATAACTCCTGTTATCATCATCAGTGCATTGCAAATTCATTGATTAACCGTGAACAATTGCAATGCACTGATGATGATAACAGGAGTTATCGAAACGTTTGCAATATGTCGTAGATATCGTTTGGATTGGCCGTGATTTTCATTATAAAGCTATTCAGTACTTCCGCTTTTCGTGTACCAATTTGATATGTGATGTGTAAAACGCATTATCCTACTGTATGTGGAAGTTGTCCGGGGTGGTACAAGAATGTTTGTCAGTAAGAGAAGAACGTCGTTTGTTTTTATTGAAATTCAGCGTAGAGAACGATTGCTCCCATGTAGAAGTGCTCCGAATTGAGCCGAACATTTGTTTTGCCAAAATAAGGAGATTTTTGTATCTATCTTTCTTCAAACATTTATAGAAGTCTTGCAAATTGCTTCTTCCATGCTTTCTTTGTATATCAATGAGCCTTTCAGGTCAAAAACGTTTTACTGCACATGCGGTGGTGCTTTTTCAGGATCTATTGAAAATGGATCTTCAATAAAAAGACATTCTGTTATTTAATTCCTCAGAGAGAAAATCAATTTGCCNAGCATATTCAATTNCTACTACCGAAAGCCTCTCTTGTGAATAATGCAGAAAATATGTTGAAAAACGTAACCATTACCTCTCTCAAAAGGTAGGCATACCATATTTTTGTGATTGAACACCGGGACATTTCAGAACAACGGGATTTATCAAACAATTGTGGTTCATACTTTTCTTTGAGTATGTAGCTATTTTGGATTCCTATTGTTAAGACACCAAGAAAAACTTAAATAAAACTTTTTAGTAAGAAGCAAAACAATGTTCAAGCATTTGCAAATTTACACATTCGCCCAATCATGCTTTTCTTTAGACAATACGTTTTTATTTTCTCGTAAAAATCACAGGAGGAAAAGTCAGTATTAATTGACTTTTACAGATGATGGAGGCTTTCATATTCTGCTTCTGTTATCAGACTACATGCTATTCGTATTGGCTGATTGAATGCCAAACCGGGACGTTTTGGTTGACTGATCGGGACGCCGGGTCAAAGCCTTTAAACTCGGACTGTCCCAACTAAAACGGGACGTGTGGTATGCCTGACAATAAGTGATTTTTGAAACGTTTCAGCTTTGCCTTCAACCCTTTTATCGCATTAAGGAGGTGAAAAATTAGCTTTCCTTTACCATGTACTTTAATACTGAGGTGCTGCAGAAAACCTGCTGGTGTGTGATGCAGTGGTGAGAGATTATCCTTCTCCCAATATACTTCTGGAGCAAAGCCACAGCTTCATTCATTTTTGCGCGTATGGAAGAAGCGTTAGGGCATATTCCAACTAATTTCTTGAAATCACTTGATGGTTTTATATTAACGTAATCAATTGTTACAATGCATGAAATTTTTCCATTTGCTCGACCCTTTATGGACTGCACGCCAATTTCTTCAGTTAAATTAAAACCGCCATCAGTCCCTTTTACACATAGCCTACTAAAACTTGTGCCGTGTTTCTATAATGTGTGCTTCATCCACAACCAAGGCAGACGCGTAGCCAGAAACTTTAATAGGGGAGACAAGCAACAACCGAGTCTAAACATTTACATGTGTAATGCCCCTTGTTTCTAAAGCCTTATCCATAAAACGTGCACTTGTGTGGTGTTTTCTTCCTGAACATTTTTGCTCAGATTTAAGCCGGCAAATAAAAAGTCTGCTTTCAATGAATTGCCAAGTTTTAAAAGCTCATTTTCAGTGAAGTTTCAGGGTTGTACTTTGGATCAAAGTCACCATTTTGCTTGCAAAACGTTCCTGCAAAACCACTTGCGAAAATCCCGATGTTATTAGTGCACGATATGCAGTAGGCTATACGTTTTACAGCCAATATTGCAGTTGCTCAAGAAATCGTTGTGGCCACCATCAGGATTGTGCTTCGAAGCCGAGTAGCGACTTTCCGCCAAGTCACGGACTTCCGAAGTAGGCTTTCCATAAAACTTGCGTGCATATAAGATGTAAATCCTGTTGTCGTCCAATTATTGAGCGACAAATTGTCGTATGCAGCTGATAAATGTAAACGCTGGAGTCTCTCAATGCGTTTTGGAAATGCTTGGATTTTATGTCATACGCTATGAAATGCGACTGCGGCAGCACTTTTGCACGCTACTTGCACTGAGCTTGTTATATTTTGCTGCTGGCTCTTCCCTTTGCAGCTAAATGATTTCAAACTTACGGTAGGTAGGGTGGCAATTAACAGTACATGAAAGCTGAAGCACTTTGAAACTATGTAGAGGTCGGACTCTGGCTACTTGGCAAGACTGATTTTTTTTCTAGATTTAACTGTCACAATATATGTTCAATCATCACATAAAATATCAAGAATGAATACTATAGTGGCTAAACAATGACTACGGCTTAACAAAGAAGACATCGAAACCAGATTGCTTCTTAAAAACCAAAGTCTGAGCTCCAGGGCATACAAAATGTACCATATATTAACGCCATATTCATGCATTTAGTTTTAAAATTGTACAAAAACAAAATCTGCAACATTCATATAAGGCTACGGCTGACACTGCAGACAAATATGGGACATGCTTGTAGCACGGCAGTGTTATCAGAGAGGAATTTTCGCGATGGTGTTGAAAGGAAGCTTACATCACCATTATGTGGGACACAGCAAGCTGGTGGGCCAGAAACAGCCGCGAAAAGCGTTAGTCTACTCTTTATTTTTACTTGGGATTAGTGATTACAAACGGTTGTATATAAGTGTGTATTTCATAACCACCAAACTTCCACACGGAGCTTATATAAAGGTCGGCCATGATATGAATTTCCTAACACTTGCACTATATACAACGCTTGACTAACCGTGAACAATTGGCAAGCCAAACCATACTGGTTTGATTAGGTTAAGTTGAAAGCTGAAGTACGGGATAGTTTCCCCAAGCAGTGATTTGCACTGGACTATCTCTTTGGCTTTGCATCAAAATTTGTCTGAAAATTGTTGGTGAGACTTATTGGGGGGGACTATCCCTGATGACCCCTCCCCTAGCTACGCGCCTGTGCCAAGGAGTTAAAAGAAAAATTTGTAAGTTTCTCTTTCAATTGGTCAGTTAAATTTGTAGCAATATATTCCAATCTTCTTTGAACGGTTGTACAAGAAAGGCTGCCGATTGGAAAATTTCTGATATCTCTCTGACAAATCAAGGCAACTGCACTCAACGTGTATTTTTAACAAATAATCTTTCAGCGTTCTGTGTAACTTTCTTCTGCTACAAAAATTTCCCTGATATTTGGAAACTATCTCTGGTAGCAGTAACATTTTCATTACCAGAAGCGAAAAACCTTGTTCGGAGTGAAGAATTTCCATTAAATTCTTTGCTTTCCTGCATTACACTTCATTCGAATCTAATTCAGCGACGCTCGGGTTATTCGCTTCAAAATGCGCCTTTGATCGTACTCTTTCGGAATTGAAACTATTTTCAACGAATAAAGCATGGTATTTTTGTCTTTGATACGGTAACAAAAGTATTTGCTTGTCTATTCTGGGTTAAAGACTCTGGGTTAAAGACCTCACTTCAATTCTGTTTTTAGACGATAAGATGTGTCTTGCTGAATATAACACTTAGCTAAGCCCCACCATCATTCAACACACGCAGCGCAAGTAACGTGATACACGACATTCGATAACCACGGTTGCAAAGTCCAGAAACAGGGACTCTGCCAGGACCCGCTTCAGATTCTGCCAGATAGCACATTCGTGTGCCAAACTTTTCCTCTTAGCAGAAAACACATAAAAGTACCTGAAAAAACACACAGCACCTTTGCATCATCATTCAAATTTCCTGAAGCATTCACAGATAATTGTTATCTTTATTTGTAATTATAATTACAAATTATATTTTGCAACTGAGTCAAGAGTGTTACCAGGCGCGTAGCCAGAATGGGGCGGCAACGGTGAAAATGCCCCCCCCCTGCGCAATTCATGTTAATCAAACACTGTACTTCAGTGCAAATCAACGAAACGGCTTGATGAGCCTGTCGTATACTTAAGCTTTTGCGTTTATCAGCTGCGTCTTCAGAACCACATCGAAGACCAAATCATTCTGGAGCCGGGGCCAAAAACTTCTAGATGTTGAATCCGGAGCCAGAGTCGGAAATTTGAGTTCCGGCTCCACAGCCCTGATCTTATCAACATGCTGTAAGTTTCATCGCTGCTCTGAAAGTATGCACAGTAGCGTACTCATGCTGTACGCACTGTGAACACAGGATTCCAGTCCATTGTGACGCAACTATAATATGAGAGCGAAGTCGGAATGTACCCAAACCTGAGCCTTGGATGCCAGATGCATGACAAATGGGAAATGTTTGTCCAGTTTATGGCAAACTTTTTGCAAAAAAATTGACAATGGCAATGCTATAGGAGTATAGGGAATACTGATTTTTCGATGCTTAATGTTTTTTTGCAATTCATATTTTTTCCATACTTATCAGTTTTTAATTTTTAACAATTGAACTCAAGTTCCACTGTAAAGCACAGTACCTGTAAATAATAACTTTGTTTCGAGGATATTGGAAAGTGATCAGATTGATAATTCACAACGATCAATGTTAAGCTGTATTTTCTCTCTAAAATTTGGGTATGCATCTGATAAAATATCCAAAATGGATTGTTTTGTCAATGCTGACAATTGGTATTTTCAAAATGGCAAAATTTTGGCATGAAACATATTGCCAAAAAAGTTGACAAATTTGTGGGAAAACAGTAATATTTGGCAATATTTGCCAAATTTGGCATCATCTGGCAACCCAGACCATGGCTATTTGAAAGCATTGTTGCGCAGCCGTGAGTCATATCACATGGAAACAAACCCCCAACTTGAAAATTAACTAAAGTTCATAACTGCTCCCTTTGCGAATTTTGGTGATCTTGATAAGATTTCACAGCTGGGTAGCAGCCGCTGGCATTCGACATTTTGTAATTATTGCGTAACTTTCGTGCTCCCAAAATGCTACGCCCGGAGGCCGATGTCCCCCTGTGCTCACCTTAGGTATGCCACTGCGTCTGCTTTCAGTAAGGAAGCTCGGGATGGTTGTGTCCGCAGTAAAACTTTCAAATGTTACATAGTTTGAAATACATATTGCGAGCACAACAGGTTGACACAATAATTGTGAGGACAAAAGGACGTTTTTTTAACGGATATAAAGAGAACGTTTTCAGAATGTTTTTTGTTTTAAAAATTACGGGTGAAACTTGAAAATTGGTTCAATCGTTTCTATGCAGATGGAAAGTTTTTACCGCAAGTTTGGTTTGTAAATATCCGCGCATGTTCTGGAGCTATCGGTACTGCCAAATAAGAAAAGTATCAAAATCACAGGGATGCACAGGCGTTTTTCTCATTTCAATCCTTTCAGAAATCGTGCAAAAACAGCTTTCCAAGGTTGAATGATCGCCGATGACGTCAAACAATAAATCGGCCATGATGCAGGCAGTGGCGTAACTGACAGTGGGCAAGAGAGCGAGCCGCCCCCACTGGCAAGCTAAATGTAAAAACTGGGCCCTCTTTAGTTGACATTTTGATATTTAGTATTTTTTATGTTGTCTTTTTTTACGTTTTTAGCGAGTATGAACATCCACGACATCCAAAGATTTATCATAATTTCTTAACTTTCATCTGAATTTTGGCTAGTAGGCCCACATCGGTGACCATTGGGCCCCCTTCAGCTAAACTTTGCCCCCCCTGGCTCAAACCTCTAGTTACGCCACTGGATGCAGGTTGTACGCTAAGATGGGACCTCGGACCTCACAACTGTACAATTCGTTCCCCCACCACTATTGATGATCATGGGATAATTAAATAACCAATATGCAAAAAAGGGAACACACACACAACTGGTACTAAGTCTGCGTACATGCTTTCGGAGCATGGTGTCGAGAGTTGAATGATTCCATGATTAGGATATTTCGCTAAGCACAACCACTCCGCAGTGGAAACTTACCAGCTTCGTCCAGCATTTTCTTTGCTTCCATGTTCATCTCCAGCTTGATGTCGTTGAAGAACGCAGACGAATTGGAAAGATAGCTGTCGATCGAACCGTACCTCGACTTGCGGATCACGTGTCTGGAAACGTCACATCACGTGACAAGCGTTTCAATGCAAGCGAATTAGAGCTACAATTTCTTTAGCAAACAGNCATGGTAAAGGAATTTTTAGAATCNCAGATATGTTCATCATTTAACCCTTGGATTGCAAGAACAGTAATACACAAGCGTCGAGACGTTCTTCGTTTACTTTCAAGGACTCACTTGTTCTTTTTCAGCGGCTCCAAACCTCGCTCCTCCCTGGTGCGATCGTCGACGCTCCCGGCAATGATCTGAAACCTGGTATCGGTATCAACAAGGTACCCCCGGTAGATGGGGGCAGCAGCGCTCAAAGCCATCTGCAAAATAATAAAAAGACCAAATGTAATAAAACGAAAAATTCAACGAAAACCCTGCAACAACACTGCAAAGCAACAGCGAGTGTGTCTAAGAAACAAATGACAAACTAGAGAGAGACCATTGAGTGTAGAATCCTAAACCACAGGAAAATTGCCACATACCCCGAAAAAAGACACGGGCAAAACGGGACAGCTTTGCTTGTTCAATTATGCATCTCACACCTAAGGTTGCCAGATCACTTGACATTTTTTCAAGAACATTTTGTTGTTTTGTGGTTATCGAAATTTTACTTCATGCCTATCTTGAATACTTTTTGAATATAGTGGTGCAGCACATGTTTTCAAAAAACTTGCCGAAAAACAATGGGTAGCTTAATCAAAACTATTTGTTTAGAACTTAAAGTAATAGTTGCATGCACATTGCACACGTTATTCTGTTCAATTACAATTTTTATATTGATTCTTGAATCTTCCATGTAATCAATAGTTCCATAGTGAACAATTCCACAATTATTCAAGAACTTTCAAGGACGCCGGAAAATTATCAAAGACAACAAAATGTTTTTCCAGAATCACGGACATAACCAAATTTGATAGCAAATTCAAGGAAAGCTCTTGGCACTTAAACACGTCTGGCAACCGTAACCTCACCCTCACCACACCCCAAGACCTTCGAACACGTTCACAAGAAGGACATTGAAAGCTCACTGAAAGACTTAAACGAGCATAAAAAGTGGGACTTAGTTCCCGACAGGGAAAAACTACTTCAGTCGCATCAGCGTTGTCAATAACGTCTGTCTAGTCACGTACCTTCTCTACTCATGAGGTATGTTTACGGCATACGAGGTAAACCTTAAGGTCCGCGAAAGCCACGATCATGGCTCTTAAAGTTATGAACGACGATACCTCGCGACCGGATTGAGCTAGAGAGTCAGTGAAGACATCCACGGATCCAAGGTCACGAATTTTGAAATATGTACTCTACTCGTTAGGGTAAGGTGGGGCACATTAGGACTAGGGGCACAATCGTCTTTTTTGATTTATTCAAAAAGTTGAAAACGTTGAACTTTAAAGTTTCCATGATGATTTAGTCTCATACCAGCCGTAGTACTAAAGTGAGTTTTTCCTTGATAGACAGCCGTTGTTACGAGTTACAGAGCAAGTTGCGTTTTGGATACCCAAATGTAATATTTATAAAATCGCATTTAGATTTGGGTTTTGCCCATGTTAATCTTCTGTTCTGAGTTTTTGTGACGTTGTAGTCAGGGCAATGCAACATTATTTGATAATGCCAGATTTTAAATTCTTTTTAAGTTGAGTTGGTACTTCATCGTTTTATTTTTTAGATATGCGTGGGGCACATCTGACAAAAAAAAATGGGCACACTCAACACACTGTAACTAGGTCAGTCTAAACAAGGTAAATCTTGAGGGGTTATATTGAAATGCAGTACATTTTTAGGTTTATTATGTGCTTAGAGGCACATTATATTTGTATATTAAAGCATGAGTTTCAGCATACTGCGTTAGTTTTATCTAATGTTTGGTAATGGTAATCATACAAACTTGTTTTGCCATGCTGTGATAACGGGTAATTAGAATGTGAAAAAAGTGGAGAGGCAGTCAGCAAGTGCCTGTTTTACATGGGATATCAGGTGAACATCATGCAATGCATGCAAGCCAACTTTGACCGGTCAGTTTACCCCATGCTCATGTCGAGTGTGCCCCAGGCATGGGGCACAATCGACAGAAAAAGTACCCTTTTCAAATTGATTGTAAATTTTTTAAGGGCGTTGTTTTCATGTTTTGGCATGATATTGTGTATATAGAGTTGCTTTATTGTGTGACAAATTTTGAGCTTGTTTGGACTTGAAATAAAGTAG
>JGI24159J19872_10004032_pt1 | contig 18588 bp, 14 predicted proteins | sample Ectturendosymbi4_FD_19872 | JGI IMG/M metagenome (IMG submission 19872) | reverse complement strand
TAATTTTCGATCGAAAGCAGTTTCGAAGGTATCTGCGCATATAAGACGAGTTACAAACTAGACTTTCCTTTTTGCTTGAAGCAAAAAGTCTTACCGTCGATGTCAAATTTTTCAACATGAGTATATAATGTGGCTTCGAACTCTTCATGCGTTTTCACTGTCTGGAGAACTAAAGCCAGTTTTTGACTGTAAATGATCTTCATTCTGGTGCATGTCAAATCCTTTTGCAGTTGCTGTTTCATTTTGCGAATCACTTTTATGAAAAAACGCCTGAAAAAATGACAGCTCTGACTGTTGTACTGTTACTGAGAAGTCCGCAGTACGTTGGCGTGTCAAGCAAGTGTGTTGTTGAGCTATGTGTTTACGTGAACCATCACCCAAAGTTGGGCGGGTGTGAACCCACTGATCGTGTTGCTCAGTTTCCTTCCCGCAACGCGCAGGAACTACAATAAGATCTCGTGCGTGCTTACGTTGACATTAAGCTGCTCCGTACGTATTGTGTGCAGTGAGCAAACTCTTGATCAATGTTCTCGATCGCATTCAGTCATGAAAAACATCAATATCGAAACTTCGAACCGCTTATTAAAACGGTTTTGCTTAGTAAAGCTTAAAATGAAATCTACTTTTTTTATGCTTGTGAACTCATTAGTACATCTCATTTCTTGCTGTTTTGTGCCATTTAGACAAATTTACGATAAAATGCAGCACGTTTCTATAATATTTTGGATAATTTTGATCAGGAATGTTGAGTGAAATGATACGTTGCAGTATTGCAGTCATAATTACCTGCAGGAAAAACATGCAATGAGAAATACACCCAACAACCTATGAAACATCCTCCCAAGATCCTGATATGGGGATCCATGATTCCATGTCAGTTTAAGGAACTGCTGGACTGTATTTTCTGCCCATTGGAATATCCGCAAATGTTGCAAAACATGTTAAATTGCTAATGGGCAAGTTGGAGCTTCATATGAATATGCATCAATGCAATTGTTTTTATGCAAACTACGCACAATCGAAGATTTTCAACACTTTAAAAAGTACGAAAATCCAGGTCCTCGATTGTCCAGAAAACAGTCCTAACCTGAACCCAATTAAAAAATCTGTGGGTACTTCTTAAAAATAAGAACAACGCGGCGGTTTCAAACAACTGGAAAATGTAATAAAAACTGCTTCGACATTGAAATAACTTCTGAATATTGTCGCAAACTCATTGAAGGTATGTTATGACATCTGAAAATGTTTATTGATAAAAGAGAGTAGGCATACACAATATTGAATGTTTTGTGCATTCAAATAGATCATTTAAAACAAAGCCAATATTACTATTATTGTATAGTCATTATGGTGAAACAATATGTGACTTGGCACAATTTGCATTAAAATTCATGATATGTTTCTTTCAAAATTCTGGTATTGTGTGGCAGTCTGAAACTATAATTCCCGAATGTATTCATTTACACTTGTGCATGTGGCAGTTGCATGTGTGCCAACTGTCTCAGTTGTCCCGATGATAACAGTCCTGTACTGATTTTAAGGAGATAAATATTGAAACATAGGTACAGCCTACATTTGTTTGTACAGTACATATTGGCAGGTCCAGTTCAAAGCAGGACTGTGGAGCCGGAACTCAAATTTCAGGCTCCATCTCTTGGCATCTAAAGTTTGGTTCTGGTTCCCAAATGTATTTGTTTGCACAACTGTGTTATGACGCCAGTGTAGATGAGCAGGGTTCCCACAAAGTATTGAAGATGTATGGAATTGTGAAATCGCTTTTCAAGACCGTGAAAAGGTATTGAATTTTGCCAAAATGGACACAAAGCATTAAAAATCTATGGAAATTTTAAAAGGAAAAGAAATAATGAAGTTTTGGAGGGAAGTTATCTGATTACGCTGATTAGTTTAAACATGTACAGTAAACCTTGGTTAACCCGGATGCGGTTAATCCGGATCTTCGCTAAAACTGGGGTGGTACGAATGATTTCTAGCGTGATTCTTTATGGAAATATTCGGTTTATCCGTATTTTTAAATCCGGATCCGCCAATTCCGGATTTTTCTGCACTTCCACGCTGTTGTGTTCTTAAGTGCACTGACTAGTCTCTAGGAAAGATTCCGCAGCTTTCAGACGCACACAAGAGTGCTCACGATCAACAACGAACGTTAGAATTATGATAACAACAGCGCGCAACATTCAACTTATCGTAGAAACGATTATGACGCCACACACCGGCAAAGCATATTACATTGAATATCACGCTGCTGCACCACGGATTCAGTCTATTGATTAGTGTTGAGGTAAGATGTCTGGAGGGCATTGGTATTACCTTCCAAATAGGAGAACTGTTTATGGACCAGTTGCAGAAATCTCTGCGTCTTTCAATAATCCTAGATTTNTTTGCAAGCAAGTAATGTCAAATTACAGTATGAACTTGGGCTTGTTCATAACTGCCTGGAAAAGGTTGTTACTAGGCTGATGTAACATTGCAAATACACCAATAAATTCGCTTTGCTTCAACAAACGTTTGCTGCTGGTAGTGGCGGTTCTAAGGGGGATATGGGTGGGCAATGCCCCCCCCCCAGATTTGTGGATGCCCCCTACTTGGCCCCCACTTTTTTTTGCTTAATTTCACGTTCAAATTCATTTGATTTACACATACAGCAGATAACTTTCAGCCAGCAAAATTTTAAACGATTTGAAGACATTCTGGGGACGGTGCTTACGATATTCATAACCCTATGTTGGGTTTGATAGGTTTAATCATAGCAAATCATCTTCATTACAACGGAAAATCACCACGCAGGAGAGACGTTTATGTTGGTCCCCCTACTTTTTTCCTTGACCCCGAGGTGGCCCCCCAGTTTTTTCACTCTAGAATCGCCACTGGCTGCTGGGTCGTGAATGTGTTCAATTTCAGTGATTTTTCAACGATTTTGTAGTATTTAGATGGCGTCAGGCTAGAAACAACCATTTTCGGTTAATCTGGATCTTCGCCTAAACCGGATGAAATCGTCGGTGAAATCGAATACGTATAACCGAGGTTCACTGTAATAAATAAAGTTGTTACTTTTATTCAAAGTTTATAGAACCTGCCAGCGCGACTTACGGGTGGGATTGTGCTCATGGAAACATAGAAGTCACGTTAGAATACAAAACATTGTACAACTACCATTGGATGTACCCAATGTTAATTAGAAGTTTTGCAACAAGTTTGAAAAAACTTTAAAACATATCTCGTAAATGTGGGATCATGCAGTTTTCATAATGCTTTTAAGAAAGGGCAGTGCAGTCTGGATTGCAGATTTCTATTACTTAAAGCTTTACTTAATTGTAGTAAGAACAGCAGGTCCGTAGCCACGGGGGTATTCGGGGGCTGTTCCACCACAAATTTTGTTGTGCCTAGCAAATTTTTTTAAACATATGCACCATTCAAAACGAAAATCTTGCCCCCCAAAACCTTAACACCTCGCTACGGGCCTGAAGAACAGGTTTACAAGCTTGCATACTTTCAGTGATATTGATACGGTAACCATTCAGCCATTTGTTTGTTCAAATTTTGTTCTCTGCCCCTTACAACACTTTTGCAGAAGATAAAGCACCAGATGTTTTGTGCAGTTGTATGCAATGTGTAAAATTGTGTTCCATGAATAAAGCTTTGCAAGAACGAAGGTAAGTGATGGTATTGAATTTTTTTCATTTAGTATGGAAAACGTTTATTGAAAATGTGTGGGAACACTGGACGGGGTTTTTTGAAAATGTGTGGGAAAATGCGTTTTTTGAAAATGTGTGGGAACACTGGACGGATGGGACATGTGCAAAAACGTTTGAGAAGCCATGTCTACACCATAGGTGTAGGAGCAGGCAAAAATTTGGGGGTGCGAAAGATTTTTCCGCAAACTTCCCCAAACTAGCCCGTTTTCGGGCCATGTGATACATTTTCAGGTAACTCCGTGCGAATGTTTCCTCCCACACAGATTGTGAACACTTTCTTTTGGGATGGCAAAGTCAAGATGAAAAGGTGAGCAAATCATCTTTTTTATACCGTAGTCCCCTCTGCTTTGTCGCATATAATGTGATTTTTTTACTTCCTGCACGGTGTGCAGGCAACACTGGTGTCAGCAATTGCTGGTTTTTCAAAATTCGCGTAGAATATCGTTTGCCTGAGTTTGTTCAACGATAAGACTTGGAATACTGCGATTTTATTTCGATGTTCTTGATTCCCTAGGTGTTTCTCTGTACTTGGCATCATATCTTGTGTTATTTTGCAGATAACTGCGACTGATGTTTGTAGTGTTTTGTTGGTATTGGCAAAAATACGTTTAAATTCTTTGCGTTTAAATTCTTCATGCAGCATCACCTGTTCCACACGAACCGGGACAACAAACATTGTTCGCCTTTGTTCAAAATAATTAATCATGCAAAAATTCAATCGCGTGATTCTAGAGCGGTAAACAAGTTTTCGAAACTCCGGCCATAGGCGATTTTTCTAAAAACAACTCGAAACAATTTTTATTAGTCAGAAGCAGTGGCGGTTTTTGTCATTGATTGAGAAATGCTTGCTTGTTTTAGAGGCGTTGTTCTATTCGGGAAACATCTGCCCTTACACCCAAGGCGTTCTTTACATTGCTCGTCGGCTAGCCTGGAATGGCGTAGCGAAGTAGTTACCCAACATAACCTTGCTCGAATTTTCTTTTTTATTTGCGCTGTGTTATTGGTGTCTCATACCGGCGCATTGGGCAGCATCGTATTTGTTTTTCATTAACTGGATGTTGCTCGCCAGGGAAAAAACTGTTTTTGAAACACTTGAAGTGATGTAGCCTATTATTTAAATTTGAGGTGTTTGCGCAGTTGTTACCGTTTTGCATGCTCTTAGAAATAAGGTATTTCTCACGCAAGCTGTTTTCTCAACATCATCCAGTCTGAAACCTTATCTCAGTAGCTTTGTTTATGCATAATATACATTGTGACAAAGAAGCTAATTTTTTGCACCAATGTTCCTACATATAATTTTGGTAATGTATTGAGAAAGCTTATTATCACTTTAAAGTTACAATAATGCGTGAAACCTTGATATTGCTTGCGAAATATCATGTAGCATTGATTAATCCTTAATAGCAAACTTCAGCAAGACTGCATCAAAGTTTCGCAGGTGCTTCAGTAATATGTGGCAAACTCAATTATTGCAGCTTTTTCAGCTGCTTCTTAAAACAGTGAATAGGAGCAAAAATGTCTTGTTAGTGGACGGGAAGTTAATCTGGTTAGATGGCTTTTCGTGCAATGAAAAGGGCTAGGTCAGTTCTCCAACCCTGCAGCGCTAACCAAGGGTGTATTCCTCCCAGTCATGTGAGGTGACCACGTGGTTCATACCTACGCAAGGGCGGGAGCGCCCTCCACGCTTCAGTAGCTGGAGATGTTCGTCTGACTGCTCGACTGGCGCGCGTAATCTCGTGCTCGCTGTCTGCACTTTTCCGCTAAGCAGAAAAGACAGCAGTTTCGGATGAACATCACCCTGCGTTATGGTTATTGTGATTTTTTTCTCCCGTACGATATAGGGCTGTAAGTGTGGCAATCAAGGGTTGTAATTCATTCACGGCGTGCTTACTTACCAACATGGAGCAGGAGAGGTTTCTCAAAGCCAACATATTTTTTCATGGGCTTTTTCACATTAGACATTTGTATCTTCTCTCTGGAAACTAACGCCGGGTGAATTCCACCTGGTCAGGTATGGTTTTCCTTTTAATCAATATCAGCATCAAGTTAAAGTACAAAGTAACTTTGTTAGTGCAAAAACTACGGAATAAGAGTTACGTTTCCAGTGTAATTCGCGTAAGCAAGAATGAAAGTTTCGTTTATTTTATTTTTTAAACGGGTGACATTAACCCTGAGTTGTAATTCATGTGAGGAAAACTCAGGGTTAGCGTGGTAGGTTAAGGTTTGCAATGTAGGTAAACTCAGGGTTAGCATGGTAGGTTAAGGTTTGCAATGGTGTCTTCAAATCGCCGCTTGGTGTCGCTAGTACATCGAACGAACATTTTCATTAACTTTGCCTCCATCATTTCTACTCTAAGTATCAAAAGCGATTGTAGAAAAATGCTTTGAATTAGGAGTGAACTTCTTTGACACCGCCAAACCATAGAGCAACCATGTTTCGGAAGAAGTGCTAGGTAGAGCGCTGGAAGGCCGGCGAAGAGATGCGATTGTAGCTACGAAATTCGGAGGGCGGAAGGTATTGTCTGATTTTTGTTTGTAAATTAACGTATCTCTGAATAACTTTGCAGCGTTCTTTCAAAACCAGACAGTGATGCTTTCCTCTTAACGAACTGGTGTGGTTTATGAGAATTCACGCTAAGAAAGTAGTAGAATTCCAATCTTAATCCGATTAAACGAGGGTGGCCGTATTTACCTCATTTCTGTCATGAATTAGCTTTATAGCAGTTCTCCAATTTTCTCGATCTATCGGGCGTATTCTTTTCCCAACCCTATCCGTCTAATCTACTTGTCTCCTCCATGTCTTCCGTGGTCGTCCCCGTTTTCTTTGACCTTCCATCTTGACATTCAATGCCTTTCTAAGGGCATCATCCTCATCTCTCCTTAAAACATATCCGTACCATCGCACCCCACATGCTTTTGCTTTCCACAGTTTGTCTTAATCCCAGCATGTTCAATACATCACTGTTCTTTTTGTCCATCAGTTTCGCGCCACACATTCCCGTTGAAGAGAATGCAGTAAATATATGAGCGGCCAAAGTTAAAACTTACACCAGCATCTTTTTTTGTACTTTCGTCTTCAATTAATCGTCAGATCTAGATCTCAGATGACTCATATTTTATGATGTCATTCTTTCGCGTAATTCTAATATGCTCTATCAACGCGCATTGGCAATAAAATCAAACCTATTCAAGAGATGTTGGCCCAAAAAATGGAACGTTTCTAACTTTAGTGCAGTGACCACTCTCTATTGAGAAAGTATCACACCCGCCACCACAGCGCTGCCAGACACGATAAATTGAACCGAGAATAGGTAAAGTCGTAAGCACGAAAGAAATCTGCTGTCGGGTGATGCGGCTTTTGAGACACGAAATGAAATATGGCTTGCGTGCAATGGGCAAGTAAAGCTCTGGATTTACTGCAAGCTTTCGAGAAATCAGTCGACTGGGCTCTCCTTTCATTGGCGATTATGCGGCCTTGCACGTATCTGTTCAAGTAATCAATCTCCGCATAGGCGACGCAGTGGAATAATATCAACAAATTTTTTAATAGGAAATCGATTTCACGCAAAGCATCCTCAATCCTGAAAAACTTATTCAAGTATTTTATTTGAACAACATGTGAAGGGGTGATACTGTACAAGAAAAGCTCGATATACCATCTTTGCCTTTGCAACTGCACCACGGCTTTTTGTCGTTCATTCGCGTTTACGACGCTAATTTGTTCCATTGAAAGCACCTTCAAATTGTTCGATTGTTTTCTCTCCTCAAAAAATCCACTATGAACGCTCGCCTGGAATCGTTTTCGATATTTTATCATTGCAGAATGGTGAATAAAACCCTTGGCTCAGTGCTTGCCAGCTATACTCACTCATCACACGAATATAAAACAAATCTGCTCTGGCACCGTCCTTTGTGCAGAGCTGATAACGGTTTTGTGTTTAAATAAATACCGCGGCTCCTTTGACGGAAAGCTCATTTTTATTCCAACTGAGAACGGCAAATCCGTTTCACCGTAACCGGAGCAGTCAAGCTCGCTAATCAGATTTGCGCTCACGTGCGATTGCTAATTGTGAAACCAAGTGGGTGTGTAACCAGTTCCTGCCTGCAAAATAGACCGTGACGCAATCACAACTCGGTATCAGAAACCACGTCAATGATTGTATCGTACGAAATGCCATTTGTATTACCTCATTTTAGATCGCATTCAACTCCTCGAAACAAAACAAATCGGAAACTCAAAGCCAATTTTTTGTGTATACACCAGGCTAATGCATTCAACAACGGTATTAATTACTTCTTTCTGGCTTCAAATTTTAATCCGTCACCATTTTGCACTTTTTATGTGTTCTATCAGATTGGTTTGCTCATTAAGGTGGGAACTTGTTACTCTGTTAACTTCAAAACAGCGTTTCTTAAAGAAGCGACCAACAATTATCGGTTTTAGCAGTATAGGTTCTCGCAGATTTAGTTCATTCGCATCATGCTCCTCATTGAACAAACGTAAGCTTGCTATTTGACTGTCTCTCGACACATCGGAAATCAGTGTGCATCATCCTGACAAAGAGTAGACATAATCGTTGATATTATGATGGTTCATTTTGCGTTTAAACGAGCCAATTCCTTGCCCGAGCTAACACCTACAGGCAATTACCTGCATAATGATATAAAAGTGAAAAATTGGATAAGCTGTTCCTGATGCTCAATGTAATGTACGTAAACGTTTATCGTCAGATAGTCTTTCAATCGTCTCTTCATACGACTTACTGAAGATTTTTTTTCAACGCGTTGTTATAAAATGTAGTGTGAGCTTAGCTAGTGCCGATTTAAAGTATCGCGGGGCCTGCAACATATCAACAGCGCGGGGCCCTAAGTTAAAAATGTGCTTGAACAAGTGAAAACTCTTATAATGAAAATCACGGCCAATGAAAACGATATCAACAAGGGCGTACGCAAGGGGGTTTTTTGGGGTTAACCCCCCTGGAGCTTTATTTTACAAAAACTTTATTACCTGCGCAAAGGGGATTAATTGTTTTCGCATACTTTTAGCTTGCTAATTTGTCGACTTAATGCAAATTCCACGGAATGCACTTGCATGCAAATTTCAAGGAACATTGTAAATGGGCCAAAAAGTAATAACTGGTTTTTGGTGGAATCTGGATTATCATCTGCATCCAGAAACCATCTTACCACTTTTTGCAGACCTTTCGCCCACTATGCATCGCATGTTAAGATTGTGTTCTGCGATAGTTCACTTTATCCTAAACAATTGCTTTGATTTTGTCTGCTATGGCTGATCAGCGCAAACTTCGCCAAAACGTTGGTTTGGAAAACATGAATATGACGCCATATTATGACGTCACAAATAACGCACACCCAATACAAATGACACCATACGTATGCCACTGAATTAACCCCTCATGAAAATTTTCTGCGTACGCCACAGATCAACAACATATTGCAAACGTTCGTAAACTCCTGTTATCATCATCAGTGCATTGCAAATTGAACTGCAATGATCTTGCTGCAACTTCTTATGGTCAGTCACGAGAAAAGCGCTGTGAGAATGAAAAACGCGAAGGGCTGTTTCGGTAGTGACGTAGTGGCGCGAAGCATACGTAGTCACATGACTCAGCTGGATACTTGCCGATGGTGATGGCGCGTGGCGTCATGACTGAAGCATGAAGTTCTGTTACAAGTTAAAAATGCACAGAGGCATCGATGGGATGTTCGCATTCAGCTCTGGTTTGTGTTCTTGAATCAATCAAGATTCAAGAATCTGCAGCGGCCGACAAATGTTGTCACTGCCAATGGCCTCGGGGTTGTGAAAGCCAACCCGATGATCCAGATTGACTTGCAAGTGTCTGCAGACTGACGAGCATTGCTCTTCTATCCATTTTTTTGAAAACTGTTAAATAAGAAATTCTGTGGTCATCCATCTGACTACCATTAGGCACATTGAATTTCGTAAGTATGAAAAACCTGGTCCGAAATATCAACTGGTGAACTGGACATTAATGACTACGCATTAATGACTACAAAGAAAACGGGAGATAGCAGCAACGCTTGTGTTTGTTTGTACAGGTCACTGAAACTTTTAACAGATGGCCAAGTGACTTCGCAGCGGTTTAGCTCAAAGCAGATTATATTGTCTTGTGTAATTTAAGATTTATTAGGTAGAATTTTTAGCGAATTACAATTGCACTAAATCACAAGGTCTCAATTACAGTTGCAATTACACAAAATTGTGCCAGTAATTACATTCAGCTCACTCATAAAAAAAACACTAGATAGCCAGAAAAAACACAGGTGAAATGAAAAAATACTAGATCTAGTGGAAAAACACTAGGAGTGGCACCACTGTCCACTAGATTCAGGCTGAGCCTATCAATCTACTTTCTACTCTGTCCACTCTACTGTGAACTGTACACCGGCAACACGGTATAAGAATGATGCAGTAATAACGTTCTTCACAACAATGAACAACCAGCGACGCAACAACTGTCAATATTTCTTTTTCCGCTGTCTGCACTCAACCTCCTGTATAACTAACTGGTCTACTTGGCGTCTGAATGCAGCAAGGTGATCAAAAAAAATTCATAATGACGCATCAACATACTGAAGCAAGAAATCATTTCCCCTAAACAATCAGGAACCCTCATGGAACCCTTAAAACTCACGGAATCCCACTACATGTTTTTCGGAACCCTAGTGTTCCGCGAAACCCCTGTTGAAGAGCACTGATCTAGAAAGTGTAGCAGGCCCGTAACCAGCTTGGGACACCAGGCGGGGCGAAGAGTTTTCTGAGTGGGGCCCAAAGTTTTTAAACTGTGTCCAATATTTTTAAACTATGTCCAACACACTTTTCCAGGCGGGACGAAAAACTTTGCAGGGGAGCTTCTCCCCTCTACGTCCCCCTTGGTAACGGGCCTGCAGTGTAGTCTCAGTATGTGTCGAAGTCGATTGTCAAAAGCAGCAAACCTACTACTTAAGATTGTGTTTTCTAGATTTTGCCGTAGCGAATTTAGGCATGATCTTGTTATAGTGTCTATTTCACACAGACGTTCATGCTCTAGTCTAGACAGTGTTTTTCAACCGGGGCCGTCGGTCCCCTTTGAGAGCTACGAAGCGGTTCTCCGGGGGCCACGAGCAGAGGCCTTTACTAAATAGCTCTGCCGTGATATTGCAAAACCCAAAACAAATATAGATATTTTTATTGATGAGGAGGGGGCACAAGTGTTGAGGGTCTTTGGAAGGGAGCCACAAATCATGAAAGTTTGAAAATCACTGCTCTAACGTATACTCTTTAGAATGACGCTGTTTACTAATATAATGGCACTCCTTTGCTCATTCTACCACCTTAAGGTTAGAAAATGACCGTCTCCACTGCAGTTGGTTACTAGATGACATAATTAAGTGCGCAAATCATTTCCCAAATTTGTGAAAGAAGACTCCAAGTACACTACCCATAGGCCAGTGAATAGAGGCCAAATCCAGGATTGCCACTGGGATTTTTGAAATTATATATATAGAATCAGGTGCGGTTGGATTTTAGGGGAGGCGTACGAGGCGGTCGCCTCGGGTGTCCCTTTTTCAGAAATGCCGTGGCACCCCTTTTGAGAATTCGCACTTTTTGTTAAAAAGCTTACTTTTAATTTTTGTTTTAGTTAGTTTTTGCACTTTTTGTTATTATTAACTCTAGAGCCACATTCAATAAGCTCTGAAGCATGTCGTATATTTGTCAAAATGAAGCAAGACTATGTGCAAATGTACCAAAAGGGGCTCCTCAACAACTTCAACGTGCAGACAAAGAACAGTTCAAAACCAAATGACGTCAAACAATTTACAATGTTAAATATACTTTCACGCAGAAGCAAATTCTCAGACAAAATAAAAAATTTAACTTGCTCTCAGCGAATAAAGTTTCTGAAATTTCTGTATAGCATGTGTAAAATATACAACACTCTTTCTGAGAGTTTGCCTCGGGTACCTAAATTCTAATATCCACCTTTGCATATGATAAACAACAAATTTCACACAAAGGACCACGGGTGCCCCAAAAGTGCGGAGGCCGTAGCAATTGCGACATTTGCTGCTATTGTTAATCCAGCGCTGAGCTTATTCACACGTAATTTCTTTAATGTGAAAGATAGACCAATCAGTTTTTGCTTTGAAAAGCTTTGTAACTCGTACGGTGATGATTTCTTCCGCCGAGCTTCAACGTCTGGCCACTTTTGTTGCAGGCAGGTAAAGGCAAGTACACTGCCGAAGACATCGAGCGCTCATTAACGGAAAGTTTGAGAGTTTTGGCAAGCGATTATGCTGACCTTTACCAGGTAAGCAGCTATTTGGGTTTTCTTACATTCGATACTTCGCTAGGGTAACGATGTCACTTGTCTTTTGGTGACTTCTGAAAATGCAACCACAACCGATGTGCATGCAGCCTTTTTTATTTAGGCTTTGTTTCTTAGAAACAGCACTCACCCATCATTGTGGTGATGGAGTAGAGCGCTTTTTTGCTAACAACCTATAACCGATGTGTTTTTGACCTTTTGCTGCGAGCCAGTTATTATTTTGTTGCACTTCTGCGACTCTGAAACATTCTAGTGCTGGTAACTGTTCAAGATTTATTTAAATTGTCAGTTGCCAAATTCATGTCCTCTTTAGACAATAATAAACTACCTAAACACTGTGATAACTACTTTTCTGATATTGCATCAGTCCACAATTATCAAAAAAGGCTTGCACTTTTGAAAAAACAAAATCCACGTCTCTGGGTCAGCTTTCTATGTTGGTCCCAAAATTTGTTCTGATATTTCTGAAAATTTAACATCTCTCTCGCTTATTCATTTGGAAAACAATACAAAAACGTCCTGTTATACTGCCAATATTCTTGTTGACTTTCGTTTACCCATGTTACTTTTCTGTAGTACTCTTTTTAGTGCCCACCTTTTCCCTTGTTTTTTGCCTCTCCAATTCCTCACCCCACTGCACATACCGCATGCTTATCCCCCTCTGTTTTTGTGGTTGTTGTTTTGTTTACTTATCTTATCTGACGTTATCCATGCATTTTGTTACTTTACTTTTATTCACATGTGAAACGTCTTCAATTAAAAATTATTTTGTGCAAGCAACTTCGGTTGGCTGAGCATTTGACCTATATGGTCTTTCGCCAACCCTATGTGATTCAACTATGTTAAAACACATCAGTTTGCTAAACCTGAAGTTTTTGATGTTTTTATACTCTCATCAGCACCCAATTAATTTCTGCTTTTTGATATTATTCTTTTCCCTCTTGTTGCATTTATGTTGTTTCGTGATTTGAGTCATGAAAAAGCATGAATAAACCATGACCATTACCATGAAGGAATTGATAGACTAATATTAAAAATCAGGTGCACCTTTCAAATTTGTGGCTGACATGTCAGATACGATAAAAGAATTGAAGCGTTTACAAAGTCTGGGCATGATACGTCACTACGGCGTGCTAAACTTTGGTTCAATTTCTATGAATGAGGCATACCAAGGTGGAGGTGGAGTAGTGACAAACCAGGTATGTTTATGGCGTTAACAGGAAACCGATTATGTGTTTCAATCACCACCTGATCGCTCTGGCCACGCCTTTCTCTGCCTCTTTGTTGCTGTACCACATGTGGGTATGAGACGCTTGCTTGTATTGCAACTTGTGAAACGTGGTTTTGCGACTAGTGAAACGTGATAGTTCACGTTGCTCTGAAAGGATCCAGCCAAACAACTGTTGACGTTTGGTTTTATTGCTTTCTCCTTTCGTGCCTTCTTATGTCGGATGGCATAATATCGTACCACGATGCCTTTCATCTTTTCACCGTTGTTTTCAAGTGTTACTTTTCTCCATGTTTCAATTACATATTTGAAAAACTTACCACTCAGTGGGGTTAACCAACCCTTAATTCGGGGCAGGAGCATCAGGCATTTACTTATAGTTGTGCCAAATGCGGTCAACTCAAAGTTAAAGTATACCACTTTTTGAATAAATCTCTCTTGTTTAATAGTTGCCTTATAACTTGCTATGGAGAGCCATCGAATACGAGATCATACAAGAATGTGATCGTTACAACATCGACATCCTTGCTTACTCTCCACTTCAGCAAGGACTGCTCACTGGAAAATTTTCAGACGCGTCAAGTGTGCCTGAAGGCAGGCGGCGTTCCAAGCACTTCAAAGCTGACAGGTGCGCTTATTAGCGAAAAGTGCTTACCACAAAATGCTTGATTTGATGTGTGCTGTTGCGGATCAACCTTGCTCCGAATTGCCATCTTCCGCTTGTGCTTGCCTCAGTAGTTCAAGGCGATGCAGTCAACTGCAACACAAGTAACAATAGGGATTCCCAGTTCGTCCAGGTTCACTCTATTGTTGCTTGAGCGCCACCTCATCCTTGAAGTACTTCCCCATTGCGGGCTCTACTAGGCACGTGGCGCAATGCGCCCTCGCATGAGTGTCGCAAAAAAGCTATGGATGAAATAAAAACAAATGCACGAATGAAAAAGTGCGAGGCCAGATTGTCTTCTTTGAAATATGCTTGCGACAACAATGGTAACAATTGTTATTTGCAGTACGTTTCAAGAGTTTGTCATAAGAAACTGAAGCTACTGTCTCCGTTAAGTACTTTTTGCTGTTATGTTGTTGTCAGAGATTTTGATCGGACCTGTTATGAAAGCCTTTGCACTTTGCCGCTGCGTTGCTTTCATTTCATAAAAATGCCAGAAAATGTTTGAGATATCAAAAAAGAAGTTACATATTCAGGTGCCAGCATGATGTAGTTTTGACTCGATACTACAATATAACTGGAATGAATAGTTTTCTTTTAATTGCTTTCAGTTTGAAGGACTTTTTCGGGGTACATCGCTCAGCAAAACCGTGTTTTGGAGTGATATTGAAAAGTTGAGTGTCTTAATAATTGAACCCGTCTTGTTTTCAGAGCTATGCGAAAAACTCTAACGACATTAGTTTGTAGGGGCCCCTCCAACGGGTTTTTGTGGTCGAACAAATTTTGTCTTTGCACACATCAGGAAATGATGGCATCTGGATATTTCCCGTAACCCTATTTTGTGATACCATTGCATTGATTGTAAGAAGTAAGTTCCCAAAAGCGCAAACAACAAATGACGTATGATTAACGCACCTGTGCGCCAATGGTCCTACATTATACTGAACTCAAGCGTGAATCATTGAACGCATTGATGAGGTATTGTAATATGTGGGGGTATAGGTGTATAAAGAATGCGCGTAACAGCTGGCCAAAAGGCGGAGTTGCGGATTGGGGGAGGCGTGATCTGAAAACTTCTGTATGAGGTGTTTCTGTATGTAGAACTGTGCGGAGTCAAATTTGAAAATCAAGAGATTGGCGGAAGCTCGGCAGATGCTAAGCAAATGCTTTAGGAGTTGCAGTGGTTGTGGAGTCAAATAAATTAGACTCCATCCACCTTTAAGGGTAGGCGCTGAAGTCGTGGCTTGCGGGTCCTCATGTTACTGCAACCACTGTAAATTTTTCCCCGAACGGGTCATAATGATAAGGTCTAGTCAAGTTCAGTTCTGGATTTAACAGACATTTTTGAGAGTTGTTTAAGTAGGCAAACTTTCGCGATGCGGTTTTACGGCTTCCCTAACGCTTCACATTAAACTGGTGGAAAACTGCTAATTTTTTTATAATCTGCCATTTTATTGTTGAAGTACTCCTCTTTCGCGTCATGGACAAGACGGTGCCGAAGTCGAAACATTCGAAGCTATATTTGCCATCCGCGCCATCTGTGAAAACGCCGGCGGGTCTATGGCGTCTGCTTCCTTGTCCTGAGTCATGTGCCAGCCTCGCGTCGCTTCAGTGATTGTGGGAGCCAGTGGTCCGGATCAGCTGGTTGCAAACTGTAAGCTCGTCGATGTGAACCAGGTAAGTTCTCCGGTGTCCGCCTCCGCAATGTGTTAATCCACCGGAAAGCTTTCATTGCTGACTGGAATCAGCTTGCCTCACTAGATGATCTAGTCTAAGAGAAGAGGAATATATTAGGTGTTTTCACAGTTTTTTCACAATGCAAAACGCTGTAGAGTTTTGTTCGTTCCACATTTGAAGTGTTAAGATGGGCGACATACCGTGAAAAATGGCCGGGCAAAAACCAATGGTGGTTGACTTTGGTGAAGTATCATCAGCCGAACCAATAAATATTACGAAGCATTTGCTTGTATACAAGCTTTTCCATGAGTTACAACATGATACATACAGGGCCCTTGAGAGGAAAAATATGTGCTGGTGCGAGACCCTCTTCATTAGTTTTTCAATTTTATAACATGATATGCTTTATTTGTTATTTTAAGTTGTAACTAAGGCAACCACAATTCAGTAAAGACAAAATTTTCCTGCGTTTTTGAAAGTTTATGAAACGTCCACAAACCAAATTCCACACTGATGCCATGAGCGACTCAAACTTACTCAGTCAAAAAAGTCAAAATTTTTTGTTTAATCAAAATTTACTTACAGCAGAGTTTTTCTCTTATTCAATATTTTATGGAAGCTACAATAACACATATTGCTGTGTTTTTGCAAGTTTAGTTGCAATTCTGAAAGATAATGATTTTTTGCGACTCCTTACGGAATAATGTTGTTTTGCCCACTACTGGACGATTGATTATTAAGTAGGCTAGGCGTGGTAAGGCAAGAAACCTGGTCTTACAGTACTTGATTTGGTAAATGCTCAATCCATTATGCACAGAGAAACTTTAAAGGCAATACTGTGAAGCAGTACTTTATGTTGAAGTATAACAATGCAAAACCTTTCTCAGTGACTTAAGATATTTTTTGACACTGGATATTTCTCTTGTGCTTTCAGATTTATTTTTGTCCATGGTTTGTTACACCTAGTTTTGTTGGCTCTTTCACAGTTTGATTCTTGTTTCATTTCAACAGAAAAAATATTATCAACTTACCGGTATGATAACTAATATGTTTCGTATTCCGAATTTCAGTTGCAAACGCAGGAAATTGATAGGTCAAAATAAAGTCTACATTTGTATATTTTGATGTCAACATTTTAGGTTCTAACGTCAAAAATACGGTTGTCCTAATTACAACCATTCATCAATGTGATTAGTTAATTTCAAAAAGTCACAAGCTGATCTCCAAGAATGCTCATTGACACAATTGCTTTGCGATATTCACAATTATACATCAAATTTCACATTNATAGTAAGCTATAGCAATTCTCACTAGCAAAGCAAAGTTAATAATTCTACAACGTAATACAATAAACCAGGGGATTTTTAAGGTGTTTTAGGGACCCGATTCGGGTCCCTAGAATTTCAAATCGGGTCCCTGGAATCAGAAAAAATTATCATCGGGTCCCTAAAATCAGAGAAAATCGTGTCCCTAGAATCAGAGAAATCGGGTCCCTACAGATCCATACCGGGTACGTAACATTTTCCTTAAAAAAATACCTGCAATAAATAATAGAAGGACAAGAATTTAGTTACTCGCTTCAGCATGGATTCTAACAGTTTTTGACAGTATTCCTTGATTTACTGTACTGTCCCGATGCCATACTTGGATGATGGCCTCTATTAGCTTGTTCAAGGTGGTGCAATCCAACTTTTGTAACCGAGATTTTGTTATTGATCACTAATTCTCAATGGGGTTAAGATCTGGCCAGTTTCTAGGCCAATCTAACAATTTTTGTTTCCTGAAAATCGTCTTCACTTTTACAGATAAAAGACACGGGGCAAGATCCTATTGAAATTTTCTTCCATATTTCAATTTTGGACTTCGAGTTTCATGGGCCCCCTAGACTCTTATGGGCCCCGGGACGGCGTCCCGGCTGCATCCCCTTTCGTGGGGCCTGGATACATATTCTGCCAATATTCTTTACCGCCCACCAACCGATGCCCCCCAGAAAGAGATCTAGGAGGCCTTGACTCAACCCTGCTGTGAAGGGCGTAAAGCAACTTCTCTTGCAGGACTGTAAATATTCGTTCAGTTTTTTCACCGTTGTTTTTGCTCAGCTATCGCAAAGGTGATAGTTTGCAGTTTTGATAGAAAAGGTAACAGTGAAGAACTTTGTAATAATCCAACTTCTAATCAGGCCCATAGCCAGGTTTTAAGGATTTGGGTAGTAAATTACATTTTTATGGTGGAGATTTTTTGTTTTTATTATACGTTTAATAAAAAAAATTCTTGGCACAACGAAATTTGGGGGGGCAGTGCTTCAGCAGGCTCCCCGTGGCTACGGGCCTGCTTCTACTACTTATCGCGTCTGTTCTATCTTTTCCAGCAAACCATGCATCAGCTGACAAACGCGACCAACGCACTTAAGGAAAAATTTGAACCTGATCCGGACATGTGGGCCAAAGAAACCCGCATAAGGTGAAGTCGCCGTTTAGCACGGCCTGATGCAAGACCTCGTGGATTCGATGCATGAAGTGTGGCTTTATTTGCATGTGCTGCCGCAAATTTTCACGAAACGCATAATTTTGCGTTTTTGAAAGCTGATTCAAGTGCAATTTTTTTCTAAGCAGTTGTCGATTCGCTATTCTTATATATCCGTACAATCGTTGCTACCTTGGTTTTATGTAATGCTGCTTTTGTTACAGTTCCGCCACATGTGCTGCCAAGCTACCACTTCGGCACCTTGTTATGCACTCACCTTTTCGAACAACAAAGTAATGAATGTTTATATTTTCACAACAAAACATTAGGTTGAGCAGCTGTCCGGTAAAAGCTGTTCTCGCTACAACCTGGAGTGACAAGCCCTTGTATTTAATTTTCGATCGAAAGCAGTTTCGAAGGTATCTGCGCATATAAGACGAGTTACAAACTAGACTTTCCTTTTTGCTTGAAGCAAAAAGTCTTACCGTCGAT
>JGI24159J19872_10004027_pt1 | contig 18607 bp, 10 predicted proteins | sample Ectturendosymbi4_FD_19872 | JGI IMG/M metagenome (IMG submission 19872) | reverse complement strand
GTTGAAGACTATGGGTTGGCGCGGCGTTGCATGTGCGATTCACCACGAACGGGAAGTGCGCGAAGAACAACACCATATATAAGTGGCAGCAACAAGCAGTAAAGTAGAGTGATCATGGCGTGTGATCTCTATCGTTGCTTGCTGCCACAGTGTGAAGCTTTGCGCACTTGCCGTTCGGGATTTCCGATCGCAACAATAATGAAATATTTTGTTTTAAAGCAACGTCCATTTTAGGGGCGTCATTCTCAATTTATGAATCTTGTTTTCGACAAAGCTAAACAGGTTTGAAAAAATTAATGGTGATTTTCTAAAGTTGAAAATGCGTTTTGTGAAAACACCAAACGTTTTTTAAACTTCTGGAAAAATTAACTTGAAATTTTTAACTCAGCGCATTCACACGATGCAATATGAAACTGAAGAACAGAACGAAGCATTCCCAGCAGGGGTACCTACTGTTCGCTACAAAATTGGCGATTAATACGCTGACTATTTTGCAGTGAAGCCACTTTCCTGACCTAGAATACGTTTTCGAAGCTTCCAAGGCGCGAGAAAACTCTTTTCTGGATACGATTCCCCTTTTGTCAGGGTCATATTCCTTGAACTTGTCAGATGATGTAATATCTTCCAGCCTGAGGAACATGTTGAAGAAGCGGATGATCAAAGCGACGTTGTGCGACGATTCAATCAGCGTCTCAACCAATTGGCGACCGATCGTTCCGTCCACGATGTTGCCTGGCAACGAATAGATTTGAAAAGAAAACAAATCCATTCCACGAACATCTGTCATCAACAACTCTCCTCATCAGCAAGAACCGGTCTTCACATGTAGCAGCATTTCGGAAATGTGCTGTTTTATCTCGAGTCAGTCAGAAGCGAACTCTCGCTGAGCTACGCTACTCCCTGTAAATCGGAACACCTCCCAACCGTGCAACACACTTCACATGAAAAGTATACGAAATAAAGTTTTTACTGTGTTTTCTCAAACAGTGGCACTCGCTAAATAAGAGAAAAAAACATGTATGAGAGTGCGAAAGCTTGAAGAATATTTTAGCACACACAAAAACCACATTTGTTTGGACAAGAAAAAACCACATTTGTTTGGACTAGACAAGAACAGCCTTGGACGAAAAAAAGTTGAAGCAAGCAAAAAAGGACAAGTGACTGAGGAGAGATTTTGGCATTGAGACTTCTACCGAACTTTCATGGCTAGCAAAAGCATGACTGGATAAAACTCGTTGATCAAATATGGAGTTCAGTAAAATACGTTTTCACTCATTCAACAAAGGAAATATACCTTCAAGCATTGACAGCAGCATAACTACCATATCTTGCTGCAAGTCTAGTAACTGGTTGAGCAACGACAACTGCCGGCCTGAATCCTGCGAAAGCTTCATCTGCATGTTGGCGAACAAGTGCAAGAAGCCGACCACTGCGTCCCAAAGTCTGCTATGAGCCAGGGCTTGCTGGTTCCCTTCACAAGGTCCCTAAATAGACGCATGCATCACTATCGGCATGTCACACACTGTGTTTCAAGAAATTCATTAACACGATGCAATCAATTTACTTCACCAATTTGTTAAGTGATCTCAAATTTTCACACTGTAAGCGGAAACAACTCAAACTATCATTATTCTTTATGTTTCGCACATTTATCTTTTCAGGTATATGAGCGGCATTCGCTTCAGTAGAAAAACGTTATGGGTGTGTCACAGCATGCTCGAACGCAGTTGAACAAAACTATACAGAGTGCATTTGGAAGAGAAAAAATCAACTATTTGCAGTACAAAATTTGATATACAACAAAACGTTCGAGGAGTGAGAATGAACACGTACAATAAGTTAAAAGGATCTGGTCAATCACCAGTATAAGAAGAGGTAGTCAAGAAAGTTAGATAATTACGCGAAGCCCCAAAAACGAGAAGGATATATGTCCTGGCATAGGTGGTTCGCGTATTCAAAACTTATGAAATCGTTCTTCTGATCCCAATACGTTTGAATTCCTAAATACAAATTCTTTTAACAGATCCGTTTTACCAAACACGGCGTCTGACTAATTTCATACGCATGGAGTTCGAAGCTACGCAGAATAAGCTGTACATCTCAAACGATAAGTTTTTTTGCGAAACCATTCATATTAAAGCAAAAGCATGTTTGGCGCAAAAAAGCTGTCAACAAACGTTTTTCATAATAAGCAGGTGATAACCATTGAACGACTGCAACGAACCTGTATATATTCCGTCAGGGAGTTAAATACTTGCTTCGCAACACCTATCGCTTTTGAGAAGCTTTCCTGGCCCTGCGAAAATGAAAAAGTTAGTAGGTAAGTTGTAGATCAGGAGTTCCCAACGTTCCTCTGGCCAAGTAACCCTTTAGCGTTTCGACAGATGAGCATGTACCCCGAAATTATAGATATATTTATCAATGATCATATAATGATTTTTGAAAATAATATTCACTGATATATGTATCAATAATGGGAAATAAACAATACATAAATACTATTTTACCTTCTATTGCTAACCGTAAATGCACCCTTGAAATATAAGCAAATGTAAATGTACCCCAAGGGGTACATGTACTACCCCAGGTTGGGGACCCCTGTTACAAATGGTTGTGCGATTCTAGATTTTGATCGAATGCAACATCAACGCGCACAGGTAAATGCAAAACACTACAAAACAAAAACCAAAGCTTTGGCAGATCTTACGTTTGTGTCTATGGTCTCTTTTGCCGAGTAATACCAGTAGAAGTCGCTGATAGATTCCTGCAGCCGGAGCAGATAGTCTACGGTGGAGACGATGACATTCACAGTCGTGCTGTTGCCAGTTTGTGTGCGGAGATAGTTTTGGAAATCTGCGGAATGAGTTGTCCGCTTAGCAGAACTGAGAAGCCCGTATTTATATCGGCATGCCGATGATCAATCTACTTTTCAACAGCATTCTCTAACAGCATTCTCTTGCAGATATTTCGATGCACCGTCACTTCAGCAAAGGCTTGTGCATTTCCAGTATTTTAAATATGTCAAACGTCGCAGCATATTCAGACTTATTTCTAAGTCAATTTGGTGGAGCATTCAGTTTTCTACACGGTAAAGACAAGTCTGTACGTTTCACAGTTTACAACAAAAAATACGCAGGAAAAAAACATACTTCGCAGAAAAAACGGCAAAAATATGTTGTTGGAATGCTAAGTAGGATATCGAGAAACGTTTTTCATGAAGTATAAAACAATCTGCCACAAGCAGGAACCAATAGAGTCAAAAAAGTAATAATAAGCAGAAAATGCATTGAACCTGCATTGTGGCCTTCACACAGCAGTTGCAAGAACCGGAAGAGGGCGCAGGTGAGCTCAGCGTCTTGCATTGTCTTTTCGCCTGGTGGCGTTAAAGAAGTTCGCTGTTAAAATCATAGGATAGCAACACACACTGTGATGAAAAATACTGAAGCAAGTTCGCGGTGAAATTGGTGCAGCGACATGCAGTGGTGAGCACTGTGCAGTGAAGCAGTGTCTGCATAAAGCAAGTCACCTGGTTTGGGCATGCCGCTCGAAAACTCTGCAAAATGGAACACCGTTCAGTGAGTGCTGAAATTTGCATTTTTCTGAATAAAACAACTTGAGTGCCTACCCCCGTGCAGATATTTTAGTGGCCTCATCTCGTAGTTGCTCAATTAAGGCTTGCACAAGTTAACGAGAATTAATTTTCCATACCGCATGCTGCAAGTTTGTTATTTAGCATATTCACTGAATCGGTTTAGTAACATTCCAATACCGCGCACCAATATACTTATTAAGTTGAAGTCAAATGCACTTGCCAAGCAGCAATTCATTTCATAGGAGAAATGTTTACGATTAATATCCGTAAAAGAGGAGTTTTCTCAGAAAAACTCGTCAGATATCCAGGTAAACACAGGCTTCGTCGTCATTCAAGTCGCAAGTAGAAACAAACATAATTATCCTTTTTTGGTCAGAATTGATAAGCTAAGTATGTTACGTTTCAAGCTCTATAAGTTCGCTTCATGGTTGAATGACATCAAGGCATGGTTGAGTGACTCACCCGATCCAGCTCCGTCACTCACGTGACCGAGGTTCTCCGCTTTGATGCACCGCTCGTATGCGTTCAGGTCAAGAACGCTAAAAAACAGTATAAAAAAGATGACCGAATGAGGTTATCAAAAAAGAAACTGGACTTATGCTTCTTTAAGAAATGTAATTGACAATACAACGCAATTCGATCCGTTATAAAATTTCTCTTAAAGCAAATGCACACCTGTTTTGTTCAGGTCTAAAGTGAAATAAAGTGCAACACAAGATACAAACACGTTGCGATACCCATTATTAAACTATTTCTGGCCACAGCAAACTGTTTGCAGTTAAGATAATCACCTGCATTTGTTCATGAAGTCAGCAATACTGATGAAAAAACGCACGTCTTTCTTGGCTTGCAAATGTCCAAGCATTATCTGGAACAGATTTTCTTAGAAGATAAAACGTCCCTGAGTTGACAGCTGTTCGCTGCCAGCAGAGACAATAATGAGCAACTTTCTCCACGAAATAAATTGCGGCAGTTTAATGTGAAGAGAACACGACGTGTCAGCACAAACAGCGATTAACGAGAACGTGAGCAGGCATGTTACGTAATTAACGATACCCCTTATCCCTGTCGTCTAACAGTATAGGATTTACGGCTTACAGATGATCGGCATTCGCAGCACAAAAGAAAAGATTTAAAAATGCGGTAATTGCGCAGTTTTTCGCAGATAAGATGCGTGTGGCACTCCATGTTTATCTAGGTAAAAAAAATTTTTTTTGCCGAAGCACAACATAATGATTTCAGTTATATTGCAAAAAGTGTAAAAATCGTAAGCCATTTCATTGCGCAAAAGGGAAAATACAATAACGATAAAGGTGGTACTTTCTGAATATCTTGGTTTCCTCCAGTCAGTAAAGCAATGCCAAGTTGTAGAGAAGCCATGACCGTTTCTGATACTTCGCCTCTGCTCGAGCTCAGCGAATACAAGACCATCTCTGCAGCACCTCTAGTGGCCAAACGCGTTTGTTCGAAGATCAATCTCTGCTTTTCACGTTCTTTTTCCTGCACAAGTCATGTGCACGATTTATTGAACAATTTTTCTTCTTTTTCATATTCGCACAAATGAATTAAGCATTCTGGTTGGGAAACACTGATATGCTATGTTTGGTTGAATTGGAAAAAAAGCCTGGAAACAATGAGTTTTTGAAGGCTCTTTTATTGAAAACAATTTGCACTAAGCCGTAAAATATATTTGAAAACAGAAAACATAACTTGGTTTGTCAAACATCAACCATAGCAAGAACAGTAGTTTCATAAAGACATCAATGTACTGCCGATGCACTCCTCAACTATATGTTGTAAATTGCCGATTAAAGCAAAAAAAACTGGCGATCCAAAAAAAACATGTGCAATAAATTTTGTAAATGTTAACATGCGATGATCAAATATTTTTTAGATTCCACCCTATCAATCGCAAACATTGTGAGAGTTACACCCAGCCACATGCGTGCGTCGATGCTTTCCAAAGTTAAAATAAAAAAATAGGGGGAACATGGTTTAAGTGCATAGCACAAGTACCTCAAACGACTTTCCCGTCTCACCATCGTCGCCTCCACTATCGTCATCATCGTCGTCCGTGTGGCAGCTTTGTGACATCAGCTCCGAGTATTTCAAGTACAGCTCGTCATCTTCCGGCACTCTGGAGACACAAGAGAGGAATGGAAAAACGCATGATCAACGCCAACAAAAACAAGATACTTTTGCGAATTCACTCGGTTTACCCTTGAGAAGTTACAGCCGCCATGCTGAACACTTGAATCAACTGTTTCAAAGGATCAAAGGCCATCAGTTTCGACGATTCTTCCATTTTGTCTTCGCCCGACTGCAGAAGCAAAACGACTGGTTTGAACTCTGCATCAAACTGAATCGATTTGTATTTGTGCAATTAGTGCGTTAACACTCCCTCTATCCACATGTTAATGCATAATAGTAAGTCTACTTGTCTGACCAACCCCAATAGCCTTGTAATGAACCTCAACTAACAGTGTTTTAGTTGCTCTCATCAACTAAAATTTATATTTTTCATACAGCACTTAGTCCGTCCATTTCACTGCAGAAACCCATCGTTTCTGTGAATCCATGTGTGTGAAACACCTGTAGTTGGCTGGAGTGTTCCCACGATTTGCAAAAAGGCACGTGCAGAACATTTGCAAAATTAAAGCAAGTACAAGTTACCGCACATCATAAACTACGGTGCAATGAAAAATGTGCTAGCCATTCTCATAAACACGCACTTGGCCAGAGGAAGTTTGTTCCCCTTAAAGTATACATTGTTTCTGTGAATACACCAATGCAAAATTTCGTCGAATCTGGATTTAAAAGATGCCATTTTTTTAGGAAAACGTCTATTCAGTAGATCCAAAACATCCACGGTGTAAACAGTTTTGATTTTTAAACAACGCTGAAAACGTTGATAGGAAGCATTTATAAAATTTGAGCGTCCAACTAACAATTGACATTTCCAGCACTTCCGCAGTTGATTAACAGTTTTTAAGTAAGGTTCATTCGAATAGATATATTCCACATTTCATGCAAGCGACTTAATGTTCCACTGCACATGAAAGATTTTAAGATTGTTAATGCAAAGATAACATTCAAGTCGAGCAGCAAGGCCTATTCCATATCTTTTTCTCGTCGAAATTAATTTTTTCATAAAAACCTTGATCCGCTGTTACAGTTATCTTCAAACAACATGCACCAAAGCAATTGAACACACACAAGTGTTCACAGATTGAGAACCATGCTATCTATAAAAACCTCAAACCACTTCCAAAAGAAACGTTGTGTGCCTCAGTACAGCGGAGCTTTCAAAGCGATCTAGAAGTAACGCTTAGCTAAGCTACTATGACCCCAGGATTACCGAAATAAGTCTATCACCCACCAAGTGATTTGTTCTACAGAATGGACAGCTGCACGAAAATGGAAGAGAAGCGGTTGAAATACGACTTGCTTTTTAAATTTGTTTATGTTTATCCGCAGTAAAAATATACCAAATAATGACTCAATCGATTTCATCCAATCGACAATAGAGTTTATCTATACAGCAGAAGTATTCGGAAGCAGCCAACACAGATTTTGGTCACTGTAGCTTTAGGATATGCCACAAAAATCTGACTGCGGGTTAAATGCATTTCAAAGATATTAACAAGAAATAACAAAGCGACTCAAAGTGGATCCGTATATCAACATAAAATCTGACATTGAGGATCAGTTTTCTTGACAAACACACTTTCACAGCAAGCAAAGCAATTTTTCACATGGTTGGACATCGATTATTACTCAGAAGCGCATGCACGGTGTGGATGTGAAACAATATCTTCCGTAGCAAAGGGCTTGTTGACCTTTGAAGTGAATGGCTGTACAGAATCATTCATTCACACCTATTCCGATCTGGTGCAACGTCAGGCCAGTGACATGCTGTTACATGAAGATCAAACTTCCGGCCTAAAAGATTGGGCGAATGTCGACAAAACTTTAAATATTTTCAACCGATGAGATTAACGTTTTATAATATGTTCAACCAAATTTACCATGTTGGTCCCTTGTGTATGCTTCACCAATGCCTGAGAAGAGCATAAAGTCGGTTGAATGCTTGACGTGATTAATCACTTGGTTGAATAATTTGAGAACTTGTTTGTTAAACCATCGAAATTTTCATGATATTATTCGTAAACTATGTGCCGTGCGTATTGGATCGATTTGATTATATTTTTGCGCATGAATACTTTGCACATGCAAATATCTACCAGGATCCAGCAGATGTTCGAGTTAGATGCCTGCGCAAGCGTCCACGCGTGCTGAAGCAATCTGATTAAAATGTTTGTGCGTTTCTTCGTGTGTAAACACTGCGCACATGAAAAGAACACGTGCGCTTGATGTCGTGTGAGGCTTTCAGATGGATACCTTACAAAACGCTTGGAAAAAGTTTTGGGCGAATTCCGGCCGCTCCGGCGCCACCCAGTGGTCAGCGTACGATTCGCAGAAGATCGACGTCACTTTATGCCTGTCAATCAAAGTTGCCTTTCAAAGTGTTGCTGGTATTGTCAAGATATTGTCAATATAAAATTGCACTTTAACGATCGCATCTGTTATGCTGGTGCAGGGAATCCAACTCCATTGAAAACATGAAAACGATTTCAGAAGATATTTTCACTGTTCGGCGAGTGAAGTACGAAAAAGTACTTTCTGCTGCAAGGTTGAAGTAGACACTAGCCTATTACTGCTGCAACTAACGTTCACAGCATCGAACACAAGTTCTAATGTCGCAAGTAAAAACATTCTATAAGACCTGAAAAAGTTCAAACTTCACTCGAACTTCCCACGTCCCACAGCATGGTATTTTGTTGGTCAATATTTACGACAGACATGCGACACAAAATGCAAACAAATCACTGACAACAGCAGCAACAACGAAAGTAACAGCAAGAATAACTTGTGCATAGCAACTACCGCAATGATTTCGACAAGACCACTTCTTTCCTGCTCTTCGTCAGAAAGCCACTTGTCCTTGTAGTTGACGAGGAAGCAGTTTGAAGCGCGATGTCTGATATGATTGGAGCATATCATCACGTGATATAGTATCACGTGGTATTTCACAAGGGTATGTCATCAAGTTTTATATAAGAATACTTGAATGCTCTTTTTTTCAAAACCATGTGTGGGCTTTTTATTAGATAGAGTAGTTTAGGAAATAAAGGCAACACTTTCACAACAATCTACGCCACTCGAACTCCTCCAAACTATTATATTTTTTTTCTGTCTACGCCAATCTTCTGACCAGTTACGCAGACTTTACTGTTAAAAATAAACTTACGCAGGAAGGTTGTAGAGTGGAACCATCCTGAAACAGGAAACCACTGCCAGCTTTCTTTGCTTAGACATCAGCTTCTTCCAAACCGCAATTCGACGTTTTGAGGGATGTTCCACCTGTCAGGATAAGACTTTTGCAAACAAGAAAAATGCAACTGGAATGATTTTAAGGCCGTACGTTGCCAGCTAAAGCTGATGAATTCACCTTAACAACAGAGCCCTATAACAACTTTGAGGTGTGGCTCAGCAGCTTTGTCACAAATAGCAATTGTAAACCAANACACGGTGAACATTAGCTTTTTCTACATAGGTCGTCTGGACTAGATCACATCGTACAGTAATTAACAATACCATGAAAAGATGGTGCTGAACACGTGACAGCTCAAGTAACCAATCAACATGCTTCTCATCAACAGCCACGGCTTCCTCGTTTCCGTCAGTTCCATGCACATCCTGAAAACCATAGTTATTAAGTTTGGCATGCTGCAAGGCTTAGGAACAGAATAAGGAATAGCACTATTGCTTAATTGACTGACCGGGTGAAATGAAATCGTGTCTCTTTCATAACTCTGGCAAACATATTCTTTTTTGGATAGACTGGAGATTCTTGTGACGCCATGAATTTTAGTTACTTTCTTTAGAAACATAAATGAATACGTTTTTCACGAGGCAGCACTAAACACTTCGCTGAAAACAACCGAAGACATTGAAGCGAAATAACAGCAAAGACAAACACATTTTTAATGCGGTAGAATGCACCCGTCCACAATCTTCCACACAACGCAGTCCAATAGTATTTGTAACCGCTCGTATAAGATCACATTTTTCGACATTAAACAATGTTCGGCACATAAAGAACGAAAAGCCTTCCGCAGACAAATGAACAGTCAAAAGGTTTAATATCAACAAAGTTGTCGGTCCATCTGTATGCTATGCGAAGCTGAAGAGAGGAAAACCGCGGAATGAGCTTTCAATGAAACGCACTGTTTTCGAACAAAAGCCTTTGACGCACGTTTCCCACAAGACCAGTTCGGATAAATTCCCGGATGTCATCGTCGCTTTCCCGACGATAGAACATGGTCTTCGCCTCCTGCAGGAGCCTGTAATCGCCGGTTTGTCCAATGCTCAAAGCGACGGGGAGGAGTCGCTTGACGCAGGCGACTACGAGCGATGTAGAAGCGGAGTAGCGATCGCCCCGTCGCCGTTTAGTTCTTCGATTTTCCTTCGAACGAAACAATGATTTACGGAGACGGCGACCTGGTTCGCGCGACCTTTGCCGTTCATTCCACACAGAGACGAAACAAGTACAAAAGCGATATCTTAGATACAAAGTGCCGTGTGAGCAAAATCGTTTTATGTGGCGCCCTGACAAAGAAACGCACACATAGTGTTAAGAATAAAGTAAAGGTTTTGCGTTGCGCTCCACACATTCAAACAATACACCCTGAACATTTGCATGCTGCAAATGCATATCAACGCGTAAGCAGTGCTTCAAGTTGGCACAGATTGGTTATGTTTTGTTGGAAAATGTAGATACCTAATTTGTTAACAGAACTTCACTCCAAACACTTAAAAAAGCCATTTCAACTACTAAAATTTCTTCAGTATTATACTTGTGGGAAAGCACCTTCAAAGTTGTTTGCTGTATATTTAGATGATTTATCTACTGAGCTAAACAACATTAAAGCAGGGTGTTATATTGGTGAAGTCTTATTATATCATTCGATGTTTGCTGACGATATTTGTGTGTTTTTCGCCCAAGTGTACGAGGGTTGCAACGAATACTTGATGTGTGTCAGGCTTACGCAGAATCGCATGGAATTATTTTCAGCTGCTTGTATGACATTTAAGGCTAAGAGTGCAAAAAGCACAGTCACTCCATTACTGACGCTGGTTGGTAAAAACGTGAAATCTGTTAACCGCTACAAATATCTGGGACTTATACTGGATACTGAGCTCTCAGATAACAAAGACATTCAGAGACAATTGCGATACCAACATTGTGCAGCAAACAAGCTGCGAGTCTCCTTTTCCCGATGTTCAAATGCAGTTAAAAATGTACTTTTTCGTTCCTTATGTACGCCCATGTATGCATCACATTATGGTGTAATTTCAGAACGTTATGCATGCAGAGATTGCGTGTGGCTTACAATTTTGAATGCAGAACTCTATACAACCTGCCCTGAAGAGCGAGTGTTAGTAGCCATCGGGTTCAATGTAACATTCCCACATTTGAAGCATTGATGCGAAAATACAAGTCCTTGTTTCTGGAAAGATGCAGAAGGTCTAAAAACGTATGGTTGCGTGCTTTGATGCAGTCAGATTGTATATATTCGTCCTTATTCTTTGAACACTACAACCGTATTTTACTTTGTGACTGAATGCTCGGATATTGCAGTGTTTGTTCGTTTGAGGGTGTGCACGTCACAATGCCTTCGTACTTTACCTGGGCTTGACCGGTTTAGGAATTGAGCAGTGGTGTTGTACCAAGTGTTACGGGTTATCTAATAATAGTGTTGAGAATGTGTCTGTAACCTTGTCAATCAGCTGGCTCCGATGCCGTTGTAAAACGTTCTGTTCTGTACGTTTTATCAACCAGCGTTGTACAGAAACTGTGTGTTTGTAATGTGGACTTCGTGTCTGCGGGCAAAATACATCATCATCATCATCATCAAAGGATTTGATTGAGACAAAAGATGCTGTACATGAAAGGCAAATGACGACATAGAACGAAACTGTCTTAACGTGACTTTTTTTGCAAGGTGGAGGTTTAAAACGCGGTATGGAACAAGCATCTTCACATTCCACTGTCACGCCAGAGGTTTAACGTAATAATTTTCAGCTACACGCGATCTAAGTGCTGGTTTCTGACCAACACAATGCAGAGCAAACTTTAAAATATTTTACTTTTTTATGCCTGAAATGCTTTGAATTTGGCTCAACCAGTGTTCGCACTTTTCGACAAACCCTGCCACTAAGATGCAAATCATAAAAGTGCCATTGCCACCTCGGACAACATCGCAACGGGTATTTGTGTGGAGCTTTTGACAACTCCCGCACTTTGCAGTGGTCATTACATGAGTGAGAGCAACACTGTGCAGGTAGACGTTGCGCCAATGAGCTATAAAAAGCGCAACTTTCGGATTCTGTCTTCACTACTCGCTCCTCTGGCGGACGATAAAACGAGGTTCGTTAACTGGAAAACAATTCTTAGGTGACCATTCCACGCCATGGACGTGAGACAATTTCGACAGTCGGAGATTAGCACTGAAGGTTTTTCTCGCCTTGCCATTTGCCACGACCTACATTCCGCCATTGTTCTCGTTAGTTATCAGCAGGGGGGCACAGCGGTGATTGATTGGTTCGCAATAAAAGGGATCGACGATGCGAATAATATGTCTTGTTCTACAACGTCGAGACAGCTTGCCAGTGAAACAAGCTGAGAACAGTTGAATTTAATTCACAGAAGGCTGTAAGTTGCTTTGCAAAACGGACAATGTGTAGGCTGAAACAAGGAGGCAGAAACCAGATCAGAAAATATGATAAACGCAGAAGACAAGTTGGAGTATTGCATGATTCATCGCGAACAAACAAGTGCTTCAGCGTATTTTGCACCTACTTTGTGATGAAACAATAATTGCATTATATCGTAAACGCAAAAGTTGCATTAAAACCCTATAAAAATATGATTGTTGCTAAAAAGTACCAGCTAGCATGTCAGCAGTTTCTAAAAATATCCACAGTGCAGTTTGTTTTTCTTTAAGTACTGTAGTTACAAACGAGTCAAACGCAGATCGACGTAAAAATCATTTTTTTTATTAACAATTTTGCATTAAGGAAACTGCTAGTTCTCTTCGCTTAAAAAGAGGGTATTTCAAAATATGTACAGTAAAGCAAACATTCATGCAGAGAATAAGAAAGTAACTTTCAAATGAGTAACAAATGCGACATCAAACCTTTACAAAGTTTTTGCTTAATTTAAAAACTGCAAAACGTTCGATAATATGACAAGCCAGGAAATACTTGACTGTATCAGCTTTCTGTGTGTTGAATTCCGTTTGTCACTAAGATTAACATTTGGTTATGTGTTTTCTTTTTTAGTGAAACAGAGTAGGCTTCTATGCTCTGAAATTGCGGCGGATGAGAACGTAACACCAGTTTTGAAAAAATGGCTGTTTCCTCGAGCTCCAAGCGACCGGTAAGAAACCTCTTTTCTTTCTACTTACGTCATGTAGATGTACTTCCACAAAAATTGTGCTTAGCAACTAAACAAGAGAATGTCTGTACTTGAACCAGGAAAAAAACTGAAATTTTCCGGTACTGTAGCACTGAGCGTAGTTCAATGTGCTTGTTTGCTCAAAAAGTTGTAAATAGAGGCTGGAAGTTTGAAACTTTCAGAAAATACCATATGTCCAGGGGGTGTCTTTTCAAATTCGGTGTGGCTTACCGTTTGCCTTTCTGCCTCTTGTAGTTCCAGTGAGTGTGACTACAACATGAAGTGAAATCCTTTTATGGCCGGTGTGATAAATTTACAGTCAAAATTTTCAGGTAGTTAGGTAGGGATGAGTGGTGCGCCCAGTTGTAGCCAACTTCTGTGATGCCTAATGCTTTTTCGATTTGTGATTGTGGGTGGTAAGAGTATTTAACTATATTTTATATTTTCTGTAGGATATACCTCCAAGTTATTTTTTTGGGTTACATTATATTGTTACAAAATTTTGATGAATTTTTTGTACAAGGGGGGTGAAGGGCATGCGGAGAATTATTTAGTTTTGCAAGTTGTGAACTATTGCTCAGTAGTAATCCGATCTTATGTTCAACACGGTAGGGAGGTAAGGGTTTATGACTAATCTGCGTCTAAAGTCTAGTATATTCTTTGAAAGTTTTTAATTGATTGTGCAGTTACAGGGCTGTCGGGTGCATTGCATCCCCCATCCTTTGAGTTTTTTAGAGAAAAGAGGTAGAAAATATTTAACTGTAGGGCCTACAATACATAATAAGTTTGAAAACTGTTGATTTTTTCGTATTTTTGTCTTGGGCGGGTCTAAGTGAACCAACATTTGTGGAGTAAGTATTATTTTTGTCATAATGGATTTTAAGTCGCAAGAGATGAAGTGATGGCAAAAGGTGCGTTTTTTGCTAGTTTCATTTGTTTATTCCGCGCTGTTGTCATTGACGTGTGGGGAGGAGTTGGAATGTTGCGCCAGCGGATAACTGCAATTTGTATTTCATTGAATGTGATGAGTTTTTTGAAGGTTGAAGATTTTATTTGTAGAGGACAAGAGGCACATGGTGTTTTTTCGGGTAAGCTCAAGACCAAATGCTTGATAGAATAAGTTTAACGCGGCAAGAGCCTGTCTTTAAGTTTCGGCTCTTTACTGAATTCTGAACACTTTTTTTCAAAAGCGTTTCATTTAATTATCAGCAAGCCTTCGAACAAGCACGTACCTTAATTGAAACTGTTTCAGCAATACAAAAAAACACTGATCTAAATTATCTGTTCAGGGTGAGCACGAGTTGGAAAATTTCGAGCGAAATGTGATCGGATGGATTCATCAAAGAGAGCAGCGAGAAAGATCGAACTTGGATCAACAATGCTTCGTCGCCGACGGGTGCGAATCGACGCTTTTGGACGCTACAAAGTCGCCAGCCCGCGACCGCTCCCCGATCTTCGTCAAGCATCGACGATTGCGACCGGCTGCTTGCTTGAAAAAATCCGCGCCGGAAGTCCACGTCCGCAACGTCCTGCGCTGCCAAGATTCGCCGCTGGTGCGATCCGCGATAACGACGCCCAAGGCGCGAAAGCGATCTTCGTCGGTGGTTCGCACCACGTTCGCGACGTTAAGAAGTGGTTGCGGGAAATTGAAGCGGAAATCCGGGCAAGACAAAGAAGACGGAGCAGCGCAACGAAGTGACGCGGACAACGACGTCACAAAACCGTCAACGTCCACTGAGAGCGAGCCAGTAGTTTGCTGCGAGAAGTTTGACGTTGGTCTTATCCTCGAAAACAGTTCAGTTACCAGCCGCTCGAATGAGACTCCCGACAAACTTCCACTGCACGAACGCGAAGGTGCCGCGGGTCGGATTCGAACCAAGACTGCCTCAGCGAAAAACAATGAATCATCCACCCGCAAAGTTCGGGCAGTAAGAAAGCGCGTAACCTTTTGTGAATGACTGCTTCTGCCAAAAAAAAACGTTTTTACTTCTTGATTTCATTTGCTGTTTTTCCTCGTTTGCCGCTAGCAGCAATACACCTGATATTTTCTTCACAACTCAGCGTTCTGTTTACTTCTAAAAATGGAGATTTTAGCATGTAATGTTAGCTACACCTGCAGAAGAGATTTTAGCATTTAATGTTAGCTACACCTGCAGTTAATTCCAATCAGAATCTAATTTCGTTACGTCAATACTTTTGATCAAATTGCCCAAAAAAGGGGAGTAGTTTGACAAAATAAGCAGCTATTTTCTAAACTAAGAAAATGACGCATAAACGTTTCGAACTCCAAGAAAGTATTTTCAGAAATTTTACATTACAAAAAAGTCATGGTCTGCCGACCAGCAATCTCAGCACCGATTGCGCAAATTTAACAGATGCTGACAATTAAGTTTTTTCCAGAATTTAGTTTCAACTGCACAAGAGAAAACTTCAATGTTTCTTCGACGTAAGCGCGCATTTGTAGTTGCAAGACGTTGCTTTTTTAACCGGGTTTGAGAACTTTTGCCGAATACATTCTGTTTAACGAAGTCATAATTGTTGAATTTCGGGATGGCAATCACTTGGAGCTGAATGAGTATTTTGTAAATCAGTGCTTCTTAACCTTTACAAAGACGCCGAACCTTTACGTACTTTTCCAAGCTTTGGTCAAACCCCACTTTTGCCCAATATAACAAAAAGTAAAAATAAGTTACTGAAATGAGACAATCAACAGTTTATATTTTATTATACAGTATTTTGTTGTGTAAAGGTGTTTTCTGTTCTTGTTTCTTGGCCGCTTTCACGTGGGTTTAGTCAGCAGGATTTGTCTCTTTAGGGATCTCTTACATGACATATGTACGAAAATTGCGGCAAATTTATCAATATGATTTGTTCATCAGCTGTTGACAGTTCACCACAGAAAGCTTGAGACGAAGTAGAATGTTTTTAAATGAAGTAAGAATAACACAATATGTCTCGTGTCAATGCGTTTTCAATAGAACGCTGGGTAGTATTATTTTGGCAGTGACGAACATATCTTTGATTAAATAGTAATTTTAAAAAACTGTTGCTGATTGCCCAATCAAAGCAACAAAACGCAAAATCGACTGCTGCACGATACAGATTACAATCTATGTTGCCTAACCATGATCACTGTTGCGTTGGGTTTCGCGTTTTTGTCCAGGACGAGCACGTTCATGTTGTCGATCTGATTTTGTATCACAAAGTTCTGTTCTTCTCGGCGAAAGTTCTGAAAANTATTTATATTTCNAGCTTTTCGAGAACGTAAAAACAAGGAGNAAATTTTCTTATTCGAGTTGCATCAAATATGAAACGCTAAGATGGTACGGAACCAAGTAAGTTTTCTTTTCAAGTAAGTTTGCCATCAAAATATTCACCAGTGATTTTGACCAAGTGATGAATATTTCCGAAACAGCCTGGAACANCTGCACTGCATTCGCACTTCTCTCTCGCATCCATCTCGACCTGGTTAATATAAAAACTGAGAAGAACTGAATTTGTGAGTTAAACAAACAAGATTTGATCATGTCAATCTACGATCACGGTAAGGTTAAAAGTGTGGGGCAATCGTGCACGCACTGGGGGTAGTGTTTCCAATTCGGGGCAAAATTTTATAACCCGGGTTTCGAGTAAAGAAACCCAGGAAAACCCGTTTTTTTTCGGGTTTTGAAATTAACGCGATTTTGAGCGATAAAACTCAGTATCATTGTGAAATTACTACTGTTGGTCCCTGCGCAATTTATTAGCGAATTATTAAGTTAGGTACAGTTTTTCAATGATGTTTATAATACTGACGCATGACAATCAAAGCACACTTTCATCATTCCGTCTGTTTCTGAGTTTTGTGACAAATAGTCCCGTGGCTGAAAAAGGCCTCTCTGGTTCCACTGATTTGGACGTGATTGTAATTAAGGCATGGTGCAGTTTCTTCAAGCTTATTTGACCTCTGCCTTGTAGCCTCAAAAATACTCATTTCCTTTTTCACAGTTCGTGATCGGATCTCTTCCTGTTCCGGAATAGTTTTGTGGTCTTCACTCTCAAGGATTACATGGATTCTGTGCTTTGATTTCAAATGGTTGATTAAACTTTCGGTGCTTGAACCACCTGCCTTTGTTTCGGAGCACAAATTGCGCTTTGTTGTTGGTTGAGCCTTGTTTTATAAGAAACGGCTCTAAGCTTCTGATTTTCTTCGATTACTAACGTCTTTAAACTGAATGCGTGTGATTAAAAATCCACTTAAAGTCCCTTCTAAAGGAAAGCCAAACATTTTGTGGAAAACTACTGCAAACTGAAAAGAAACAAATCGATTTTGCAAAGAATCACAGACTGTGTATGAACTAACATGTAACAACCTATAAATGAACTAACTAGTAACTAGGAAACTACGGCATACCTTTGAAGACCTACCTCACGTGGTAGTTATTTAATTAGGTTAGCGAAAAAACTAAAGTTCGCGTAGACACTTAGTATGTGCCAAATCACCTCATGATTCGTCTAAATAGGTTAATTGAACGAAAATATAACCGGACCAACAACAAACCTATGATGGTTACCGAGCAAAACCCGCACCTCGTGCCTCACGGTAATGATTGAAAGTTCAAGCGTGCTAATTTGTCCGTTGCACGCGCCAATCTGCAAATTTAATGTTATCGGAATTACTAATATTTGAATGCAACAGCAATTCCAGGTTTTTTAAAATACCCGGGTTTAGCAGTTGAAAAAACCCGGGTTTCGGGTAGTAGAAAATAGCCAAAAAAACGGGTTTTGGGTTCGGGAAAACCCCGGGTTGGAAACACTAACTGGGGGTAAACCTTCACATGCGTAACGTAAATTTGACTCAAGTATTGGTCAGTAGCCTATCATGACTGATGACAACGACGTATATCTCTCCTGTTGGCATAGAAACGAAACACCATGCATGAGTATCACCTGCTCCGGTCAATGTATCTGACAAGCAGGGGGTAGTAAGCGTAAAGATCCCTTGAAATGATGGCGTAGTCTTCGAGTATGATCAGCTCCAGGTCTGAAGCGTCCCTCGCTCTGCTGTCATACTTGTACTGTAGATAAGCAGCAAAAATATTAAAGTGCTTGCGAGTGACGGAATTTCAATGACGCGGCTGTTACGCACCGCAACAACATGCGCCAGTTTTGCAGAAGGTAAATGATAGGAGAGTGGTTTCTGGGTGCGTCCAGGGTGGTTTCTGGGTGCGTTCAGGGTGGTTTCTGGGTGCGTTCAGGGTGGTTTCTGGGTGCGTTCAGGGTGGTTTCTGGGTGCGTTCAGGGTGGTTNCAAAACGCTGGTTATTGGATTTGTCCCATAACGTTTGAACGGCAACAAGCAGAGTAGTCAGGAGATAATTACCGGCATCGCATGACACGATTCAATCTCCTCTCAAGCTGGTCTCCAAAGATACACCAAAACCGAATGCCAACATTAAGATAAATGGTCAAAATTTAGAGCAAGTTGATAAATTTAAGTATTTGGGACAATGG
>JGI24159J19872_10004026_pt1 | contig 18607 bp, 15 predicted proteins | sample Ectturendosymbi4_FD_19872 | JGI IMG/M metagenome (IMG submission 19872) | reverse complement strand
GTATAACAAAACAGTAGAATCTGTTCAAATGGCTCTGTGGCCCATTGAAAATGTCTTGGTAGCCTAGTACTGGGCCATGGCCCACAGTTTGGGAACCACTGACTTAGAGTGAAGTCAATAATAAAACAGGAAAATAAGGGAATGTTAAAAAGAACTTTTTTTCTCACTTATATGTTCAGGCCCTAGCTCCAGGGATCTCCTAGCAGAAATATTTAAAAAACAGTTGGCCTTTAGCATTGCAGATAATACTACATTAATGCAGTTTTGAATTGGTCAAAAATTTCCCACTGCAACTTTGGTTGTATTTGTCAACTATCAATGCTTTTTCTTTCAGGTACAAATGTTGCTTGAGGAAAACATTTCAGAAGTTCCAGGTATAGAAAAAAACATATCAGTGGAGACAACTGATGCTGATGGTAACAGCCTTATGCATATAGCTGCTGCTAATGGTCATGCCGAGGTTGTTCGCTTTCTCTGTCTTAAGGGTAAGTTGCCATTTGTCAATGTCTTGCCTTTGTTTGGCATGTTTGTGTTGCTAATTCTTTAAATCTTTTGAGTTTTATGCACTCATGTTCTGTGTTTTATTCTGTAATACCATAGTTGTTTCAGCATACAGCTTGGTGTATTGTGCATCAAATGCAGCAAATGTGCTCAAAAGACTGACTGTGTGATTAACCTAGTGTTAATCCCATAAATTTTGATTTCACAATTTTTTTTATTGCAATGGAATTAGATATTTTTATGCCACGTTTTTTCATGGTGATGTTATTATTAAGGCACTTATGCTGGCTACTTTTCAGGTGCTAGCCTAGATCGCCCTAACCTGTATGGGTGGACACCACTGATGCAGGCTGCCAGGTATGGTCATGAAAGTGTGGTGAAGCATTTGCTGAACAAAAATGCTAAAAGCAACGTCACTACATCTTTGGGATTGTCAGCTTTAACCTTGGCCATATATGGTGGCTACAGCAAAGTAAGAAATGCTGCAATATTTAAAAAAAGTTCTACTTTAGATTATTCATAACAACTACACATGATTGGGATCAAGACGTCTGTGGGAAGTGTGAAAAATGACCAAGGGAAGATCCCATGTTAAAAAATGAGATACCTTCAGTTCTAGATTTGTTTGTGATGATAATTTGGGTAACTTTTTTATGTTGTTTTTTTATTACAAAAGTAAAATGCAACAATTCACCGAATTTTGATTTGTTGCATTTTACTTTTCCAATCGCTGCATTTTAGGCAGCTTGAGTGCAATTAGAAACGATAGGTACTTAGTTCAGAGCCACCGCGGTTCAGTAGTTGCCACGTCATAAATGTGAGTCTTAGTTGACTTGCACATAAGGCGCTAGTTTCATAAGTGCTTGCGTTTGTAAAGAGCAAGTTTTTGTTCTTGGCCCCATAGACTAAACAGTTTCTTGTCTAGATGCCAGATCACTGTTTAGTGTTAGGGGCTGGAAGTTTGCTGAAATTTTATCTGTGCTTCTGTTTTTCCTAAAAAGGCTGCGTATCTAACCTAAAATGTCTGTGTTTTAGATAGTCGATCTTCTTCTGAAACGGAATGACAACGGTGCTACAGAATTTGACAGATCCGACACTGTGTCGTACTTCGTGACCCCTTTGTCAGTCGCTACTATGTACGGACGAGACGATTCCCTCAGGACTCTGCTTAAAACAGGCATCCCTCCAGATCAAAGTTTCAAATCGGGGGAGTGGACAGCGTTAATGATCGCTGCTTTAACCGGTAAGCTGGATTTTATTTTATAAGTTTAAAAATCATATACTTTCTGTCCAGCGCTGATTTGCATTTTCGTTACCGCTGCTCTTTCCACAAAGAAAACTGAAACAGCGCTAACGGAAGTGGTTAGTTTGTAGAATTTGCAACTTGGGTTTTCGTTGGTACCTGCATGGCTTTTCAGTTGGTCAGTTGCTTCTGGGTAGATACACGCAACTGCGGTTAAGTTGTATGACCTTTCGCGCGTTTGGATGTGTTTGAATCTAAACTGCAGGTATGGATGCTTTGCGGTCGAGGGATGACAGTCAGTGTTCGCAGTTTTGGCTGATCTCGTTAGTCAAAAACTTTACGTTTCAGGTCAGCTTCCCATGGCTCGCCTGTTGGTTGAGAAAGGCAGCAATCCTAATAGAAAAAACAGGCTGCACAAAACCGCACTGGAGATAGCGACAGACTGCGGGATGCGTGAAGTGCGCGGCTACTTGGACAGAAAGACGACTGTGAAGCCTGAGAGAGGTGAGAATCTTCGAACTTGAGCACCAAAACTATTAGTACTGTTTAGCTGTAAAAGTTTCCTCGACGGCGAATAAAAGTGTAAATTTAAGGTATAGAGCGAAATTGTGGACCATTAACTGTTTAGAACCTGTCGTGACGAATCGAAAGACGCTTTTTATTACCAACGCGATTAAAAAGATTTTCCTAGTGTTCGGCTACGAGTTTCAACAACAGCTTGTGTCAGAAAGTTACGGTGTACTGATATATTTTAGGGCAGGTGCTCTAAAAATATCTTCTGTTTTTGTAGATTTTTTACGATTTGTGTGCTTGGTTAAAAGAAGTAATAGTTGATACTTTAATGGCTGCAGTTGTTCAGTGCAAACGTAACCGCTAATAATTAGTAAGTCTGGTATGCAGCTAATAATTACTGTCTGCTTTCGCCTTTTGGTGTCAGTGGGCGTTATTTTGTGGTGAATGAAGTGCTGTTCTTTTCTGGAAATTACTAAGCATCAGAACATGTCATATTTCGAAATAATCAGGTTGTTCTGAGAACATCCCGTTCCAGATCATCCACAGGCTCTGTGTATGCGTGCGTAGGTGTTTTATTACTTTATGTTGCTTTACAGTCGCTGACAAAGGAGATAACATCATCTCAGCGGTGAAAAGCAGTACGTATGTTTAAAAATTTCGCTTCTACTCTTGGCACTATTGACTAATTCGGACACTGCTTGGAAATCATCGACTCTTCACAGCGTTTTTGTTGCCCGAGAACGACTGCAGTACATAAAATCGAGACTGCGTGCATTATCAGTGACTGTCAATCCAACCCTCACACAGCTTATTTTTTGTCCTGGTCGGGGAGTCGCTTTCTGATAACCGCAGAATTCTGTTAACCTTCCCACCTTTCAGAATAGCGAGAACCCTTGCCAGGTGTGGAAAAGCCCGACTTCATCCTGCTCGTCCTTGAGAACGCGATGTGTCTCGCAAGCATAGTGCACGCGCTGTTGATCTTGTGGCGTCATGATCGCCGATAATAGCTCAATGCAAGGCCAGGCTCGTTAGTGTACCTTTTCTCCCTGGCATGTATTTTGAGCGTAAGCTTTGCGTTTGGCAAATTGCATTTTCACATCACTACGCGCAGTACTGACTTCATGTCGCTTGTTAACAAGATGGCCTCGGGACATGGAAGAAATCGAATACGCTTGACCTGTGATGATAGTCATGTTATGTATGGTCGATTGTCTAGTCGCGCTGTTCTGGTTATGACGGAGGTTCGATCCAATGATAGAAATACTGACAAGCGCTTTAGCTGCGAATGAGTGGACTTGCGCCTTCAAATAAAGACTTTGGAAATTTCGCTCCAACTTCCCTTCAACTTCACTCAAATATTCACGGACAAAAATGACCGAAAAACTATTGCTTTGCAACGTTCTTCCCCCGTTTTCTCAAGAGTTACTGATATTTAAGCAATCCGTTTCTGTAGAGCAGGAGTTCCCAACCTTTCTCTGACCATGTACCCCTTCAACATTTCGACAGATGAGCTCCTAAAATTTCTTACGACGAAAAGGCTGAATAAAATGAAAAAATCCACTGAATTTTTAATGGAACCTTTAGATTTTTAGAACTACAGTATAATCAGGATTTTTTAAGGTGTTTACCCCCACCCCCAGCCCCAGGGGTACCTGTACCCCAGGTTGGGAACCCGTGTTTTAGTGAATGTGTCGTTGCGACAGATTACATGCAACGAAACGTTGAAATAAGTTGCGACGTATCCGCGCAGGAAACTACGACAAGGTGGAGGAAATATTAAACGATGACAACACTCAAGCCAATCGCTCTTCTTCGGACGGGGCAACGCCCCTAATGTACGCATCAATCAACGGCCACCTAAGCATGATCCGACTGCTGATACAATCCGGGGCAGATATTGACGCTACTGATTACGAAAACGGATGGACTGCACTGATGCAAGCCACGTATTACGGGTAGGTGTTGTTGGTGCTTGTGCTTTGGGAAGCATTGTGGCAGAGGAAAGACTTCGGTAATTGATTTTTTATGTGTCCCAAGTAAAACTTGGAGGCCAAAGCGAAACTTCGCCTGTTTGCTTTCAGATTTAGTGTTCAACTGTTTAAGCAACTTCCTTCGTCAGCAGCACAGGCGCGGTAGTTCGCCAACACTACTAGATGTTATTCCGTGCCAGTTCGTGTATTTGCGCGCTAATTCACTGGCAGTGCCTGTTTTCATACGTACTGCCGTCGTTTGCAGAAATTGCTCGCGCGTTACTCGCCAATAATGTCACCTTACGGTTCCGTTTCGGTATTTTTCAGAAAAACTCAAGCAGCCATTCTACTTATCAAGCTGGGAGCAGATGTCCACATTCAGGCTCACAACGGCGTGACCGCGTTTGACATGGCCATGCTGATCAGTAAGCAATGGTTAAAACTACGAGATTGTTTTCATCTGACGGCTTGAAAAACTGACTCTATGTTTTTTTCCGAATATATGTCCAGTTCTGCGCGTTGTGATAAGCGAAAACATCTACCATACTTACATTAAACTCTTGTTGATCTGCAAACAGTGAAAGTGTATTGACATGGGCATGGTCAGACAGAGTGTTACTTTGTCTCGTCTATTTTGTTACCATAACAGCAGCTTTGTGCATGGTTCCGTGCGTACAATAACACCGCCTTGTCCGCTCAAACTTTTTCTCTATAGATTTAAATGACACCACTCTGTTTCGGCTGCTGGCGGAGAAAGTGATGCAAGGCAAAAGGGAAGGCCACAGTAAGGACGCCGACTCTTCCCAACTGACCAAAGCCTGGCAAAGCGGTTCCGGATCGCTGCTCAGCGATATTCAACCGCCTGCACCGCCAAGTATAGCATTTGTTCGCTGGTGGAATAGATCGTTGACACTTATCTTGGCCAGTTGTAGCAGTGGTTTGCCGCAGTAATTTCTCGGCGACTTGGCAAATGAATAGAATTTGCGCTCAGCGTGCAATGCACAGCAGTTACGATCTGGTGTGAATGAAAAAAAAAGAAAAAAACGACATAATTGGTTGCATCTAATCTTTCTTCGATATTTTTCATCACGAGGCAAACTTCATGCGGTGTCTTCGGTAGCGCGCATCATTTCAAATTGGACCGACGTGTTTGGGAATGTGTTTTCAGCATAGGTGCCGAGTTTGAAATTCCTACGGGAGTGCGAAATCCACGACGTCACAAAATATGACGTAAAAACCTGCGATTTTTTAGTCTTCTATTCCATATTTATCCGAAAAAGTTTCAATAAATTTCAGAACAATGCCTTAGTACTTGTTATCAAAGGAATNGTCAATCAAAAAATGAAAAGTTAGCTGGAGTGCCGAGCACTCACCGCACATGGTTTTAAGTGTTCCCATACCTCTCATGTTACCTTAACCATGTCGCCCAACTTTTCCCAGCTAACAATAGGCCAAGCAATCTAAATGCCGCCGCGGTTTGTAGCATTTTTGCACAGATTTCGTTGAATTTTGTTCATTCCAAAACAGCGCAGTAGGGAAATCGGTTTCGGTAAAGTTTTCGACTGGTTGTGAAACGAGTGATCATGAACGAGGTGAAGTCTGGCAGTTCAGATCTCGCTAAAATGCGAGATTTTGGCCGCGGTGACCCTTGAAATTAGCTGTTTCATTTTTGAGGATTTTATGGTTTTAACTGTGTCCAAAGTAAAGTTGTGTAAATATGGTACAGCAGATATAGTCAGCTGTCCTAAGCCTGGAAGATTTCTTCGCGCTCACTCCGCTCGTGTGCAACAGTTAAATGTGCGTTTGATGCGTCTGTTGTTAATTTGCCTTCTGAGGAAGTTAAAAGTGTTGTTTACTGGGCTTATTCTGTTGTCAACTACTAGTTTAAAAAGCGTGTTAATACGTACCCTACCAAGCACACAAATACGTTCGTGGAAAACTTCGGTAAACCAATATAGCGGTTGGTCAAAAAACGACGATGCATTTGCGTGGTTGAAGATTTTGATTTTACACCACATTCTGATTCCCCAAAATGGTCGAAGAGTGAAGTTAACCTCCGGAATAAAAAGAAACCTGTATTTTTTTGCAATGTTGCTGGGTTAAAAGTGGCCGCTGCCACACATGTTCATGCTTGTGAAGGTACCCCTCAAACAGGAAGTAAGAGGACGTTTTGGTCGAAAGTGTCGCGGACCATGCGCGGGAAATTGACCAGGACCTTCAAGAACAGCATCCTGCCTAACAAACAGATCAACTTCGAGGAAACCCTGATCGCGCCAGAGGACGTCAAATCGAAAGAAGAGAAGTGTGAGTCACGTGTTAATGTCATGAAAAGCCGCTGCCGCAATTGTTTGTGCTGATGCTGCCTTGCTTAGCATTGAGCAGCGCGAGGAGACGGATATTCTTGTCGTAAACGACTGCTAATAAAACTGGCTTGCGCTGACCCTCGAAGTTTGCGCTGATGCTGCCAGTTTAACCCTCGTTCGATATTGGAATTTTCATGGCATTACTAAGGCACGTAGCTTGCTGACAATGCAATACCGGTTTGCTTCAAAATTCAAAAGATGCGTTTTTGCATGTGGCACAGTTTAAGTAGAAACTTACGTTGACTTATTCAAGCTCAAGCTGCTCCAGCTCGCAAACTATCGACTTGAACGAGCGAATGGTTTTGTTTCGCGCGTTTTTGTTTCTTTCTTTGCAAGTGCTTCCCATATATTTTCGAATGTCGTTCCTTTCCAAGTAGTTTTGACTGCTTGGTAAACCAACATAATAGTATAAGACCATCCGCGAATAAGAAATGAAACTTTTTATGATTGTACCACTGTCGTTAACATACACCGAAAAGAGTAATGGACCAAACACAGAATGCTGAGGCACGCCACAATTAGCATGCAATAAATCAGAACGAAAGTCTCCTAGACGCACAAATAAGAAGTGCTTTTTTCTATCTTTGTTACGGAGCTTGCTGTAGGTTGAGAGAAGTAAAAGACCGTAAGGAGAAAGCATTTTGTTGTGCAGGCGAAAAACGTGTGAATTTTCGTTTATTATGGCTGCTGCTGTTGTCAGAAGTCATGAAAAATAGGCTGCATGAAAAAACATTGAGTGCGATGACCAAATCATCACAGCCCCCGTCATCAGCTTCAGGCACATGAGCACAGCCCAAATAAAATGTTAGCTAGTCAAGTGTAGATGTACGCTCATCAAGATCGATTGGCCTTATTAGTGATGCTGGCCTCCAAGCCAAAATGATGTAGGTATTGAAAAAAGTGATGAGCCACTATTCATATAAGACGTGTCAAAACCTGAGAATCCAAATATGGTGTGCAAGGGTGATGCATTGTGACTGCCTGTGTTGTTAACCTATTTAATTCAGATTTTCGTTTCCTGCAATTACAGCATTTTAACCAGTGCAGTTTGTGCAAGTAAAACATCACACCACTTAAAGTTTTTGTCTGCTGAATTGGATTCGAGTATTCATTAAAAACAGTCGTTAAAAACCCTTGAAAAGTCATTAACTTTTAATTTTACTTCTGTATGAACCCTTTAGCTTGATTATGGCTTGCATGAGTTCCTCAGCTTCAGTCGCATGGTGCGCATGCGCGATAATTTGCAAAGCTGCAATTTGGTTTATCGTTTTTTAATCAATATTGTGACGAACAAGGTGTGTTTTTCATTAAGAACAGATTAACGAGCTGGGGTTTAGTTTTACATCTTTCCGGTCACGTCGTTGCATCGCACGGGGAATTGCCTGCTTTGTCTGTAGCAGCGAGTTTCGCTAAAATGTTCTGCTTGCGCCGTGTCATACCGTTGCAATGTGCATTTTCTTTGTTTAATCGCCGTAACGACCCTTTCCAGACGACCCAGACGGGAACAACAGCGCTGCCAATGCCGACCCGTATGTTATGGTAAGTTTGAACTGTTTGCTCAACTGCCGTCCCTCAATTGTGCGGTCGACCGAATGTAAACTGTCGTTGGAGTGAATATAACTTGCCCTGAAAGGATCGATACGGACACACTTTCTGTCCATTATGACGCACACAATAGAACTTTGCATTGTTTCTTACCGTTTCCTTGTTTATCTAAAGCACATAAGCTTTCTGGCTGTGCTTATAGTTTCAGGCGAAAGTTTCGTTGTGATTGGTCGTCCGCAGAAGTAATGCACCGCTGCCGCATTTCTGACGTAAATTATGTTCTTCTGCACCGTTTCCGTTTACTGCTGCGCTCGTGTAGAGATCTACAGAATATTCATCAATGAGGTACCTTACGTCTATGTTAAGACTAAAGTGCCCTGTACTTGAAGTTATTGCTATTTTAACCGACTGTTATCGTCGTCGGCGCGCTTCGATCAGCCTAAGGATGGTTGCCTAGAAACCTCCCTTCGAGTGGGTTATTTTCGGTACAGCCATTCCTTAAGATCTACACTGTTTTTTCAAGTTGAGCAGCGGCAAAACTCATCAGCGCTTGAAATAGAATCCCTCTCAAAAACCAAGCTCAGGCTTGCTTGTGTCAGTGACAAACTTACCTCGTCATAAGAACCAATGTTACGTTGGGATGCGATGACTTTTCTTTCTAAACTGGAACCAGCCACTTTGTTTTAAAGCTACGCAGTGGGTTTGATCGCTATGTTGCTTGCCCAAGTGATGTGTCGTGTAAAGTGTAAAAATGTGCGGCAACGGTGTTGTTACTTGTTTGCGTCCACGTTGCTGACGCATTTATCATATACAGCAAAAGGCCTAAAACGCAGCGTCATTGTGTTTGCCGATGTGCATGATTGAATGTTTGCCGCAGTCTCAGATCCTTTGCTTAGTTCCAGATTCGCTGGCAAGCGATCCTTGCACATACGATGCTCAAGCTGTTTTCTGTAATCACTGCTGTCAAGTTGTAGTCGTCCTGTAATATGTAGAATGGCGCGGTACTTCGCAATTCCAGTTGGCGGAAGGATCCTGCATCTGAATTATGACGTAAAAGCGGTTATAAATTGCCTTCAGATAACTTTTGAAGAAATAGAAGACAATCTGGCGTTTTAACTACGATCATCGGTAGATACATGTCGTTGGTCTCCTTTTGATCAGTGCATTTGGAACGTACGAGTATTTCACTCATGAGCAGATGCATTACGTAACAAAGCGAGCATCATGTACGGTGGAAGCGCGTTTCTCAAATCCGTTTTTATGTGACAGATCGTTTGAAGCGTAAAAACAAGGACTAGTTAAAGGCCATTCATACTAACATTTAGTGCGTGGTCTGGAGTAACATAACAAGTTAGATCTTAATTGGCGCACATTCCGGCAGCGAGTCATTGCTGGCATCGAATCAACTGCTGTCCATGTCATCACGGCTAATTGTAATCGTTCCCTTCTACTACTGCTTTTATTTTCTTCTTGGAACACGTCGCCCCCCCAAAAAAAAACAATAAAACACACGAAGGAATTCCGACTGTGATGCAACAGTGTTTCGCGCAGACCAACCACTGCGCCCCTGCAACCCACATTCCTGCCGACAAGCTATCCCCCGTCGTTCCCCCCTTCCAGTTGAACACAGGCGTCGACAAACAAGCCATGACCACTCAGCGAAAGCTCTCGAGCTCGAAGACGTCGATGTCGAACAGTCTGAACAGCAGCGGGGAGGTTGGGAGGAGTTTTTAGCATTAAGTCCTGATCGTTTCTTGCGTTCATTCATCTGAATTCTCATCATGTCCGGTATTGACATCGCTTAAACTTTTTTTCACGTTCATTAACACGAAAACCGAAATATTGTAGTGCAGTCACCTTGGTTTGTTGATTGATAGCGATCGTTTTCCAGCGAGCAGATTTAGTGATAATTAGTTTGATTGTAAAAAGTCTTGTCACAATCATCAAAATAAGTTGTTGATATGCCATAAGAATGTTTCCTCGTTTTCTTCCTGTGTGGTTGGAACTATACAATTCTACATTTTATTAGTAAATTTTTGCCAAAGTGGCAATAAATCTGGAGTTTTTGCCGTCGACAACAAAGCGCACAAAATTCAGACAAGCCCTCTTTTGTGCTGTTACGTCGTTTTTTTAATTATTCAACGATTTTTCTGTTTTCTGGCGTGGTTATTTCATTGTTCATTTAGAAGTCAATTCGGAAAAAAAGCCATTACGTACCTCCCTTAACCTCCCTTAAAGCAGCCAGGAATGCACTGCTGAAACGGCAAAAAAATGCACTCGATCACCCTGTTCTCAAGCAATGTGTGTTTCGCGCTTGCAGAGTTCAGTCAGTCGCAGTGTGGTTCGCCCGGACAAGTTCCTCTACAGTCCCAACAGCTCGGGCCGCTACGGGACCAACGGCAGTCCGCATTCGTCCGGCGGCGCCGTTTCAGCCACGCGCAGCTTTACCATGTCTTACTCGCGACGTCTTTCCACTGGCAGTCACGAGCCTCCCAATCCTTACGGTAAGCGCTTCTGTGTCCGGCGCGAAGTGCACGAAATGTAGTTTAAAGTTGCTGATCAGGGGTTGCATTTGATGCACTTGGAAAGGAGGTTGTTGCGGAACGTTGCTCCTTCCAGACCGAAATCCAAAGGAAGAAAGAAGTAAATTACTTTTGATTAAGAATGAAAAGCCAAGATAATTTATCACGCGTGAAAGCGGTTTCCTTGCACGAGACTCCGTAAGTTTCGCTATAGTTGATTGCTGTTGTGCGTCAGCGTTGGCGCAACATGGAATCTTTGAAACTTTCAAGACTAGCCCTGTTATGCGAAGCTTATTAACCGAAGGCTTTTCTCACTTACTTGAATATGGCGAATTTTGCAAGTATTAGCTTGCAACATGCATCGAGGTATTCTAAACGCACCAGAATTATGACATACAGTTTCATGTTTTTGTCATAGAAACATCCGAGAAACTGTGCGGCTTGGCGTGGTTTATACCTTAATACAGTGTTTCATAGCCTGGGGTGCTGAAATCAATTTCAGGGGGTGCTGGGGAAGGTCACATATGTGGTGGTCAAAGGTTTGTCCATAAGCTTTCCTTTACATTCTTATTGTTTCTGTCAATGCTGTTGCCATAATTGCTGTTTTTGTTTTGGAGAAGAACCAAGCAAATGATCAAGATGTACTACACTTGTCTTTATTTTGTCCTCATAGTAACCAGGTGTTAGCCAATGGTAGGGGGTTCTGGACTGCTTAAGTGTAACCAAATGGGGTGCTGAGGTAGAAAAAGGTTAAGAAGCGCTGCCTTAATGCGTCGTTTAGAATCATGTTGTCGGATATTTCCCAAAAAAACTTACCATGGTGAAGGTTACGAGTTTGAGTCCTGGTTGATGTAGTGTTTCGTTTTTCTGGTACGACCTATTTATCAGAAGTTGATCAGTTGTAACTGATTATTTAATGTGAATATCAAAATAAACTCACTTACTGGAGTGTTAAGGAAACTCACTGAGTCACACTTCATTGCAGGTAAAATCCTACAAAAGGAAAATATCAGATAAACAACAAAAAACAATCGAATCCGTCATCCACGTAAAACCTACACCTCCTTGTTGAAATGCTGCGTAGTCTTCTTTAGTTAAACCTAATCCTTTCCCAGATTGATCACTGGTGGCATAAAGCGAGTACGTAAACTGCGATTCGTTTTTATTTCGAAGTTGAAACGTAAGTTTCGTCTCCAGGCGACCGCCATTCGGACACTGCGCTGACAAAGATGCCGAAGAAACGATCGTCGAAATACATTCCTGCATCAGGAAGGTGTGGTTACGATTCTGTCCAAATCCGTGGGTCCGTTCGATTTTACAGCAACTGCGTTTCGTTGTTTGCAAGGTTGATGACGTCACCTTATTTCGGTTGCGTCACAAATAACTTGCTCTTCTTGTGTTGCTACAGCGACAACGTGCAGATGATGAGAGGAGCAATGTCTGCCGAGCAGCTGTCAACTGCAGCACAGGTGAAATTTAAACTCAGTTAAGTTGTTGTGAAAATAAACATGTTGCTATGGTGACGCACTCGTTATTTTCAACATGAGCAGGAACTGTGACCCTACGCATGAACTGAGTCGTTAGAAATGGCAAATTAATTTATTGGTGTGGTTGAAAAAGCATTTTGCACCAACAAGAAAAGTCGGACATGGTTGCGGTTGTAAATGCAATGAGAAAGCTGCAGGTGTAATTGCCACTGGCATTTGTTCTTTCTTGCAAGTAATGACCTGCCGCATTCTTGCTCCTTGAAGTCCATAGTGTTTTTAGGAAGGCAAGAATGCATTTCACTTCATCATAAATCTGCCCCCAAAACAAAACTTCTCCAGTTTCTTGTATTTGTGATTTTAGTTGAAGCCCCACAATATAAAATTTCTCACTTATGCCGCGTCATGATGACTTGGCACTGTAAGATTTCACTATTTCTGTCGTGGTTGCGTGTCTCACGCCCAGCTGCCTGTTTTGACAGCGTGCGCTTCAACAAAAGCACGAGGCGTCGAACCCGCCGAGGCGTCGCGCGAACAGCAGGTCCGAATCCATCGCCTCCTCCCAGAGCACCAACTCAACGCTCACCCCCACCCACTCCCCGCGGAGCAACAGGAAGTCAGAGCGCTCCGATGCGTCCTCCGCCAGGAGCAGGAAGAGCCACAAGAGCTCGCAGTCGTCTCAGCGGCAGCGTGAACCTCAAAGAGTTGCCATCAGCGAAGAGGGTGAGATGTTTGATGGTTGATTGCACGGAGGTTTGCCGTTATCGGTGGCTGATGTGTCAAGACGATTTGATGACTTCGGAGTCGGACTTGCTTTTTTATTGACGCTAGGTTGTTTGCAATGCTCGTGTTGGTCATGTTTGTCCTCTTTTTGCACTGATGAGTGTGTTGATGCAGTTTTAACGCTTTATACTATGAGCTTCGTTTGGTTAGAGCCACTAGTGAAATAAGACTCACGTGCCAACATGCGATATGCAACAAACATGTTGGTGGTCACCAGGGGCACAACCAACTCTTCATTTCGGGGGGGGGCAATTTTCATGAAATTTCATTCGATGACGTCATCGTGCTTATTTAACCGTGGTACAGCTTGTTCGCAAATGGTCACAGACAAAGTTCTCTTCGCAACATTTCCGAAAATGAGAACTTTTCAGTTTTAATCAAGATGCAGACCGTACGATCAGGACAGAGAAAAAATTAGTAGCCTAATACAAACACTTGATTTTGTACTCAACTAGTGCAGTCATGGCTTTAGTGTGGCAGACGTATGGGCTACTAGCAAACCTGCCTAACTTTTCTTCTTGTTTTAGTAAATTCGTTCTAGCCCTATTCTTCCAGCATGTGTTGGAAATTCTATCACAAACTACTGTAAGATCCCAAATTTGAGGGATAGCCTTCATCAAGGGTGAGGGGATCTTTCAATCCTAACATTTCAGGCAAAACGGATCAGGTGTGTTGGGGCAAACCGGCTTTTTCTGGCATCCACACGAGTTGCGTGAAAGTTTTTAGAAGCAAGTTTAAGGCCAGTGGTGTAGGAGATGGGGGTGCAGGGAGTGGAAGCCCACCCCCAAAATTTTTGATTTGATGAAAATCTGGGAAAAATCCCTTAAAATCCGGACAAAATCTGTGTAAATTTGGGCAAAATGTGTGAAAACCTTCGCAAAATCGCTTTATATGCTTTGATTTTACAAAAATGGCGCCCGAAATCAAAGTACAGACGTTTCTTTTTTTGGAGGTCATGTTTCTTCAGTTCTTTTTCAGGCAAGTTAGGGGAAATTTGGGCAAAAATGGTGTCTGAAGTGCTTTGATTTGAAAAAAATGCGCCCAAAATGGATTGAAATGCAGTCATTTTTTGAGGTCATTTTTTTTAGTTTTTTTCGGGCAAGTTTCGGGAAATTTGGGCAAAATCCTTTGCACCCCGAAAAATTTGCCTGCTCCTACACCTATGAAAGGCTATGGGCATTCAGGGCTTGCACTGATTGCAAAACGTAAGGTCTGGTAAAGCGTCATTTGCAACCAAAGTGGTGTAGTAGGTAGGTACGTTCAACACTTCACTAGCACTCATATGACACTTTACTAAACCCTTTTTTGCCAAGCCGTGGCACTGGTACCAACCCAGGAAGACAATAAAACGTGAAACAGTCCACACGCCGAATTTAGTTAAAAATATCAGGTTTCGAACCGAAAATGCAACTATAAAACGTTTTTTTAAGAAATGTACTACGTTAATAATGGTGTACCGTTTTGCCCCTAACAAAAATAATCAAAATGTTGTAGAATAGGGCTCTTCAATCTTTTTGTCATCGAGGAACCCCTGATATACTTTAACGTTTGTCATGGAACCCCATTAACAAATATTTAAAAGACACGAATTACTTTAAGAAAATCAAGTATTTCATTATAAGATAATTCAACAAATGAACAGTTATTACAGAACTTAAAGCAAGAAATTTTTAATGACTTGCATGTTCTTGCATTTTTGGAATTTAGCTGCTGCATTCAGAATTTGGTCATCCGCCAAAAAGAACCCGTATCTGAAATATGTGTTGTCCCATTTTCTATTTTTAGCAATTGAATCACATTTGGTCCGCTTCGGATCAGGTGCCTCTTTTACATTTGAACTACATTGCTCATTACCGTCCACACCTTCGCTGTTGTTATTATTTCACTTCACATGTGAAAATATGCTATTTTGCTACATCTGGCTTGACAAATAGTAAAAAGTTAGGTTTGACATTGTTTATACTTTATTCCCACAAAGGTTGAACAGCAGCTTTAATCTGTGACTCGGTCTACTCTCTACTAGACTAAGGCTGAGTCTACTTTCTACTTAGTCTACTCTGTTGTGAACTGTACATCGGCAACATCGTATAACTGTGATGCAACAATAACGTTCTTCTCTCTTGTTCCGCTATCTGCACTCAACCTCCTGTATAACCAGGGCTACCATACCGTCCTTATTTCTAAGATTTGTCCTTATTTTGAAGTACTACGTCGTTGAAAATATTACTGTCCTTATTTCCAAGAAATGTCCTTATTTATGACTTGCGTCCTTCTTTTTTCTTATTTTCTGTAGCATGACAATTTTAAGTAAGCAATATATTACCGCTAGTAAGCAATATATTATATCTGACAGAACATACAGACCATTTCTATCTCATCGTAGACATTCTGTAAGAAGGTTTTGTGACGTCATAAAAGTAGTACAATCTTGCTGCACAGAAACGTGACGCACTATCAGGCGTTGTTGTTAGCACTGTAAGCTGTCTATTCTGGCTAGAATTCTCAGGAAAGCTGATTTTGTAGCAAACGTTTAACATTTAATTGATTCAAGAAATGAGCAAGCGAAAAAAAAGTTTTCCGTGACGATTACAAGAACGAAGTCAGAACAAGACATTGCTGAAGCAAATGTTTCCTGGAGATAAATAGGCTGTATGATCTGACGATAGTCGTGCAAACAGAAACAATTGTTTTACTAGTAGGTAATAAAATCAATTTTTCCTCAACCGTCCTTATTTTTGGTTCTAGATCGATGGTAGCCCTGTGTATAACTAACTGACCTACTTGGAATCTGAATGCGGCACGGTGATCTAAAAAATTTCATAATGACGCATCAACATACTGAAGCAAAAATCATTTCCCCTAAAAAACGAGAAACTCTCACAGAACCCCACTACATGTTTTGCGGAACCCCTGTTGAAGAGCACTGTTGTAGAAAAAAAAGCGGTTTGACATGGCTATAAACGTTTTTAATAACAACCAACATGTCAAGATTTCTCTTTCACTCTGAAAGTTTCAGCAGTTTGCACGGTTCAACAGTAATGTTATAAAGTTTCATGAGGTCAAAATGAGGCCAGTTTCAGAAAAAAGTGGCACACGAACAAAAGGATAAAAAGTGCCTTAGAAATACCAAAATTTTAAACTTTTTCCCAAATTTTGGCAATTCCAGCATATTTGTGGTTAAATACCAATCATTTACGAAATTTCCTTCAGATGGCCTGTCTCAAGATAAATCTTGTGAGGAGATAATTAACCAGTAAGACAAAGAAAAATTCAAATAACACTTTTAAAAATGATTACAAAACAAAAATTTCATCTTTATTCTTTGAAAGTTTCTGCACATGTCAAAATTCCTGTGGAATATTTTGAAAATTTCGGGGGGGGCAAATTCACCCCCCTGGTTGCGCGCCTGGTGGTCACTAACCAGCTGTCAACCAGCCATGTTGAACCTGCATCGTTCGAAGCTGCTCTTGATCACGTTTGCGAATCTCATTTAATCAGGTGCTTTGGCACAGTTCACATGGTTTGCTGGTGGTCCCAACTCGAGAAAGGTGCAGCAAAATGTTTGGTCCTAGGTTTCAATTAACTCGTCTTGACAACAGTGTTTCAAAGTCTGCCACTAGAGTTATGCCAGCAAAGTTTATATTTCTTTTAATCTGTAAGTTTGTGTTATAGTGCAGTGCCTAACACTACCATGTTCTTTTTGCGGTTGTGTTTTTGTCAGCGGATCGTGATGATAGCAACGTCGAAGCCAGTTGTGCAAGTGTGCTTAAGTTGGTTCCGCTGACTGAGTTTGTGCTTTCTTGCGTCGGCTTCAACCAAATCTGATTTGTGGAGTCAATCGCGCTTTGTTACCATAACGACATAACTATTTGTCCGCAGACGAACTCAGCGGAATACTTCAGAAGCTTTCATTAGAGAAATACCACCCTATATTCGAAGAGCAAGAGATTGACATGGATGCATTCCTTACTCTGACCCATGGTGACCTCAGGGAATTGGGGATTACCCAGGAACTTCCCCGCCAGCAGATACTGCAAGCCATCAGTCAAGTCAAGGTACTGTAAAAATATCGTTTAACAACAGTATTATGCCGTGTTTGTGTTTTGATTGGATATGTTTTATGTGAAACGCTAGACGTGAACGAGATTATTTTTTTAAGCAAACGAAGACGTTGGTTGTCAAAACACATCTAACGTGGTTTTTATGGCAATCCTAAGCCGTGTAAGTGCGAAGCAGCCGTTACGGAAGACCCGAATTCTAGGGAAAGAGCGATTTATTCGCGAAGAATCGGTGATTTACTTATTCAGACTCTTCGTACAAAGCTTTTCAAAGATTCGGAGCTTGTTACCATCTTGTAATAAAAGTTCATGGCCTCGGATTCCATTAAGCATTGGGATTCAACAAATACAAAGCCCTATTTTGTCGATGAAGACATTGCTGATCTTAGCCGAACGACGTTCACATATTTCGTTTATGTCAGATGTGTGATTTTGTTCGTGTTTGCAAAAGACTCAATTCGACAGTCAAAACGAAATTCGTATTCTCATGTTTGCACAGGTTTCATGCTTGCGCAACGTTTAACAAGTTCTACTTTTGTAAATGCTTTTCTGCATGTTTTTCTCATTTCTGTGTTTGTCCCAAGTCTATGGATGTTATGGTGCGACACACTGGTGATTCCCGCGATTGAAAAATAAGTCGATGTCGATTCAATGCATCAAACGTGCATGAAGGAATCGAATTTCTCAATACTTGAAAAATGCATTCCTGCAGTTTGTTAGAGTTAAAAGTCGGTGCTTTGCATGTAATAATTTGTGTTTGTCTGTTTGTTTGGTCTCGATCGATTGCAACGAAGAGTTTCAAACATTTGATAGTCTGGAACACCAGATTCTTGACTTGCCTGGTGGGGAATTTAGATTGTGGAACGTGACGCAGTACTGAAGTGGATGAAACTTGCCAGTCGGAAATTTAAATCTATCTTGAGCCAATTGTTTTGAAAAACCTGAGCACGGCGCTGGAGCTTATTTCGGGGATTTCCGTCTATTTTCATTGCCAACTTTTAACAAGCAAGCTGTGGATGTTTACCAGATATACGTAATATCAAATACCACAAAACGTCATGTTGTCAGGGCATTTATTGTCTTCGACATACCTTCCCCTAAAAACCTTGCATTTTGTCACCGAAGCCTGCAAGTAGCTCCTTGATCAATAATGCAATGCAATGAAGTAGGAAGCGACTATGCGGCTCGGTAATGTGATCCTCATTGCGTTGCCCGCAGGATACGAAGCAGATGGCCGGAAATGCTTATTCCGATCGAAGTGCTCCATCTTCAGTCAAAGGTTCGAACCCTGGTAAGTGCGTTGTGGAAATCTTGTCCCTTGAACATCCTTCTTTCTTCGCCAAAATGACTCTGCAGTTTATTGTGTGTACCGTATGGTGTTGAAATAGCTTGGGGCGCTGCTAGGCGTTTAGTTCTTTGCCGCGCTACACGATGGCGAGTAAAACCGCTTCGTGTTAAACTATGTTCAAGTCTTTATCAAAACTTTGCCACCGCAAAGTCACGAGTAATTTTTCTGATATTTCGACAAACGAGCTCTGAGGTGTAGAGAACTAGCATCCAGGGCCGGATTAAAGGGGGGGCAACGGGGGCAATTGCCCCGGGCCCCCCGCTGGAAGGGGCCCCCC
>JGI24159J19872_10004025_pt1 | contig 18609 bp, 16 predicted proteins | sample Ectturendosymbi4_FD_19872 | JGI IMG/M metagenome (IMG submission 19872) | reverse complement strand
GCCTCGTACGCCTATGCCCTCACGGAACCCTTAAAACTCATGTAAACCCACATGTTTTGCCGAACACTACGGTTCCGCGGAACCCCTGTTCACAGGGCCGGCCTAAGCCGATGCAACTGCATTGGGCCCCGCGCCATGTTGTTTGGGTAGATTATTGATTTTTTCCAGATACACCCTGTGAATTCAGTAGACACGCCATATAAATTACATTGTTAACAAAGAACGCTCTCGTCAAAACTAACACATTTCCTCTCGAACGTTAGCAAACGTGCTCAATTCTCGTGTTAGTGCTGCACTGTATACCTGCGCTCTACCACGATCGCAACACGGTTGACTGAACACGATGACGTCATAAAATCACTGCTCAGAGGGGCCCCGTGCCCAGGTCTTGCATTGGGCCCCGCATCTGCTAGGGCCGGCCCTGCCGCTCTGTGTACTTTGAATATAATCAAACGCTGCAGCCCATTCGGGCGCGTTACGGCAGAGAGCATTCGGGAGCACTGCCCACCCAAATTTTTTTGTTCCCCACAAACTCGTTGGCACATTTCTACGAACAGCATGATCATGAACATTGCATCATTGAATTCTGTACTCCTGTTACTAGTCTCTATATCCGTTGGCGCAACATTATCGGTATCATCACAGCGACATCTGGAATATATTTTGGATCTCAACCGTACAACGGCGAGCCATCCGGTTCCACCAAGCCTGTAGCCAGGTTTTATGGTTTGAGTGGAAAATACATATTTAAGGGGCAGGATCTTTCTTTTTATTATATGGGTTTAAAATTATATTTTATGGGCACAAGATTTTGGGGTGAAGAAAAAAAATTTGGGGGGCATTGCCCCCGAATACCTTCCTGTTGCTACGGGCATTGACACCACTGCTTAGAGGGGCGCTGCATCTGCTAGGGCCGGCCTTGGCTATCGCTACTGAAAAATTAGCTTGCTACTGCCCATCTCTGATGGTGGGAAACTTCACGAAAGACGCTGAACTCCATCGCATTTTGGACACTTCAGCAGATGTTGAAAAATTTGCCAGGTTTTACACAAGATTACCCATTTTCTCAGTGGGAGGTTTGATTGTCTGCGCCTATCCTCAGTCGATGCAGCCAACAGGGTTGACTGCGTAAGTTCCATTGACTGCAATATCAGAACTGCGCATGCGTGTCGTAAAGGGGCCCTTATTCCCTTGCACTTTGAAATTTTCTATTAATTTTTTAGCAAAAATAGGTTGTTTGTTAGTTTCGAGTAGGCAAAAACAAATTTTACCACTTTCGGCCCCCCTGGAAAAAACTATCCGACGCTCATGGAGATGCGACGGAACCGATTCCTCACACAACCCAGCACACACCGCAATCGAATCCGGCACCGTTCCTGATTGGTTGCCTCAGCATTGCGAGTTTAGGGCATGGCCGGATTGTTTGACTGCGGCTTCCACGCTCGTTCATATTAACAGGAAAAATCTAGACACCGTCCCCACCATGACCCCTAGATGTCGCTGCCTTAAGTGACAACTTGCAATGGACGGACTGTTGACTTTGTGAAGCCTCGCCATGTAATGAGTAGGTACTAAAAGCAACAGGTGGCGAAACCACAGGCGTCACGGGTATGACGCGTCTGTACGATGACGTCAATCAACCAGAGCAGGAAGGTGATAAACGACGGATAGTGGAGCTCCAGCAACGTTTGTCCACAGCTCGTATGCTGCTGCTGGCCACATAGGTGTGTCGTTGTGCGAACTGATATGCAAGCTGAGGACACCCGACTGTCGCGCACAACACGAGGTTTCTTGCACACACACGTTGTACAATCCCAATCGTTTAATGGTTGCTCGGATTTAACTTCAAATTATCACCAATTGACCAAACCGTGGATCCATTCAATCAAACACACTGCACATGTGTCGCTACACACTGCACATGTGTCGCTACACACTGCACATGTGTCGCTACACACTGTATATGTGTCGCTACACACTGCACATGTGTCGCTACACACTGTGTATGTGTCGCTACACAATGTACATGTGTCGCTACACACCGCACGTGTCGGGCGACTGTGCTCGCCCTCACATGTCGACTCAACACGCAGTTGAGGTTAAGTGTCGCGCACTTGATCGGATGCGAGGTANGCAACTGATCCATCNAACTTGATCGGATGCGAGGTACGCAACCGGTTCAACTAAAGAGACTCGCGTTTCGTAAAATACTGAGTCGGCATTCTCGACATAAACTGGCAAAAAAGTTTTTCTTATTTACAGTCAAATGCTCCACACTATCTGCAGCTAGCAGTCCACGATGTCTGGGGCCGAACCACTGATAAAAATACAACGTTCAGGGGTTCATGATACGACGTAACCACGACTTCGGCAGTGACACGTCATGCGCTTGCGTCACTACTGAAACAGCCGATGATGATATTTCTCCGGTTCGTAGAATGACGTCACCACGACACGGTTCGAGAACTTTCTTCCAGAGAGGGCGCTAGATGCCTTCTGAGCGTCCAGATGGTTGGCAAACTCCACGTAGATCTTTCCAACACCCTCCTTGTTGGGCCCGGGTCGGGGGATTTCGAGGCTGATCACCTGGGGCAAGAATCAACAGAGCTGTTGGTGCCATCTTATCTCATACAAAAAGTGATCAGGTAACGTACAAAGCAGTGGTCCTCATAGTTTTAACGCCTCAATACCTCCAAGTCAGTGATTTTCAACCTTTTCATGCGGCGACCATTTTGCAACACAATTTACCATAACGACCCCCTTCCTAAAATTTCCAGTCAGACATATCAAGTGCAGTCGTGCAATGGTAATAATCAAATCACGCTTAAAACAATCTTGATTGGAAAAGTATGATATCATTTTTGTCAGGTGATATTATTATTTTGGCTACGACAAAAATGGTTCCATACAAGAAATATAAAATATATCAGTAATTATTAATATTTTTAGAAACTCTCGTGACCCCTACAAAAAGGGCAAACGACCCCCACGGGGGTCCAGGTTGAAAACCACCGCCCTAACCCAAATTTTCGTCAATCTGGACACCCCCGTTTCAACAAAGTATAATAACAAAAACATTGTAAGAAAAATGGAACAGAACCAGTTTAGAAATATTCCTTGGAGTAGTGTGGATAAGGTCGCTGCAAGGGCTGCCTCTCACACATCAGCACCAATCCGATACCCATGTCCAGGGTTCATCAGTGGCGTGCAGAGGGGAGGGGGGGTGAACGGGGCGACGACCCCGGGCATCCAAAGAGTAAAATTACAAAAATTAAAATCCTGTGACTAGTTGACTTCCTATTGTAAGGCTACTAACACATGCTGCATGGATGTAGTTTTTAGAAACTTGTTGTTTTGTCAACACCGTTTGTACATATTACTCAAATACCAGTAATTCTCACATTTTTCAGTACCAGGGACCTATACTTCTGGTGTGCAACACACACCCAATGAAACTGATAGTGACGTGACTATTTCCAGATCGTGCGATCAAGAGTAAAACAGAAAAAAGGATCGAAAGATAATTACGGACGTTTAAAATTGATTTTCTGAGCCAAATTTCAAAACTGTCGTATTTCAACGTGCTTGATTTAGCTAATTTTATGATGTGTCAATAGCTTCCCGCTCGTTTTTTGTGTTAATGCAGTCACACACCTGTGCTTGCAATATGTGCTTCGTTTCGAGCTTCGTCATTAATTGGCATTTCAGGAGGATTGATCATAACGGCTCACATAAGCCCTATCTGTTCTGCCCCCAATAGTTGTACGTAAAATACCACATAATTGAATACGAAATAAAAATTTTTTTGCGTACTTCATGCGCATTCTCAATTCTTGTGTAGTTTATCAAGTTTCAAACTTTCAACCCTTGGTTTCCGCCATCCCAGCCGCACACCTTCTCTTCTCGACTGCTATTCGACAAGACATTCGCGCAGCCTGATATTTTTGTAGTTGTAAACTGCTCTGTCTTAGCGATGAGCGCTGTATGTTGCTCCAGTCTTATGTTCATCACAGTGACACATTGTACTACAACGAGTAAGTGGAGTGCGTGTAGAATAATATGCATGTTGTTTCAACAAACTTCGCCAAAACGTTTGTCTGCAAACGTGAGTATGACGTCATATTGTGACGTCACAAACCGCGTATATCCAGCAGGAATGACCACCATACGCCACAGCTCAATCCTGGAAATTGGTAGGGGGCATACAATCAAGCATCACCAGACCTCTGCACGCCACTGGTCATTTCACACAAAGCCATAGCCAAGCCGAGAATCAAACACTGTCCATCAATACTTTACCAACAGCCCGCTATTGATTGCGACCAACCCGCAGAGAGGCAGATGCGACAGAAATGAAGTGAATGTGCAACGCTGGTTTGCTTATTACGTCAGAATCGCTCGTTGTGACAAAAAGAATGGTGCGATTCCCCAAACAACAAAACACGAATATTGGAACAAAATAATCTGTCGTCAAAACCAATACACATCCATGGCCCCGTACCTTGCCCAGTTTATTGCATTCATCCCTGACATCCTCGAGAATGTCCTCATACTCATCGTCGTCCTCCAGCTCTTCAGGAGTGACCATGTTCATCAGGCACAGGACTGCAGTGGGATTCCCTGCCCCTGTGGGTTGAACCAGGCCGGGGATCTGGGGGGAACACAATGCAGACGCGTCACTGGCTGAAGGTGGCCTTCGTTGTCAACGATATCATGCTATTCATGGCCAGCGCCGCGACAGCCGGAACTGAACTTGACAAGTTTCACTTTGTGTTTTGCTCAGCAACAAAACAAGGTTGCTGAAGACGTTCAGCGATAATGTACAGCAGAGTTATTTACAAAAACTAACACCGTATTGGCCGAAATCACACATTTTTATTCCATTTAAAAATTTCATAAAAACACAGGGCGTTCTGAAAAATTTGGTATCATTATGCAATCTCGTAACTTGGCCAACTTTTTTTCAAATGATTCTTATTTCAAACCAGTAGGCGCAGAAACAGCTTCAAACTTTTATATTTCATTCGTTTATCTTCCCCGTAGAAATGACCTTCCCTTCAAACTAGCTGTTTTGTGTGTTAGAGTATCTCCGAACACAGTCGAACAAGACTGTACAGCGTAGCAGCGGTTGGAGCACAGTTTAGGAAAAGGCACGAAAAGTTTGATAAGTTTGTTTGTGTAGGGTCAAAGAATCTGGTAGACCACTAGCACTTTGTGAAATTGTTTACAAAATCCAGATACGTTGGATATCCTCAATATACTTTTTATGTATTAACCACGAAAACTTGTGAAATCATTCAGAAAATAGGCATACTTTTGAATTCCTCAATCGAATTTTATGAATAAGTCTTGTGCTACTAAAAATCAAGCCTATTTAATTTCGTTCGCCCACAGTTTGTAGTTACTGTTACTCAGATATAAATCATAACATATTTTCTGGAAATTTGTTATTTTGAAATTTCAAATCATAACAAATTTTCTGGAACGCCCTGTACGTTTGAGATTTTGTCCTTGTCAACAGCAACCATCAATGGATTCAGAAACTTTTACGGCGATTTCTTGCGCTTATGCAAATTAATTTATCCAAACAATTAGGTGAACCAAAGATACTGCAGGACATTCGGAATCACCAACACTGCCTGATGCTGACATATCTGTAGCTGATATCAAACTTTTGTGGAACCAAAATATCCTCAACATTTTGACGTTGCGTGAACAAACAGCGACTTCATTTATAAATGCTGATCTGCGTCAGCGAAGCAGAGTGGGGGGAACAATTTTGATGAAGTTCGAATGAAGATCATGTCTGAGCTTGCAGTCCGATACAAAGCACAAATTTTAACTGAAACTGCTTCTCAGTGCAGTGTGTTTTTACCCACTGTGCTGCCGGCACAATTAAATGAATTGTGTGGAATATACCTAACGACGGGTCGGCGCAACGGGCAATTTTGTTACCAACTCCAGGGTGCTGGTTTGTACAATCTGAAATTAAGACCCTGAAAAATATAACTGAAGTTTGCGACAAGCTATTCCGTCTTTCATCGGGTGGCCAACGCATATTTGCAGCTCGCAGACTAGGAGTTCCAGGTCATGACCTGTAGCCTATAGCAGAACAAAAAGATACATGTCAATGTCACAGAAGAGCTTGGCCACTTATTCTATTTCGCCTCACACACAAATGGCACTCGAGGAAAGCTTAGAGCTCAACGACAGCGCAACGCTCTACATCGAACACAGCAAAGTAACACGAGAAAACCCTGACAACGATTAAAACAAACCTCGCATCTCATATAGAAATTAAAACGGAGAAGTGATGGAAGCAGCAACAACATACCTGCAAAGTTACTGGAGCAAGCATCGCACCGAGAGGATTGTTCTTCGCACCAACACTGGCCCTCTGTACGATCAGTTTCTTTTCTCCAAGCTGCATACCATTCAAGCCTGCGATGGCTTGATCGGTGATGAGATAATCGACATACTCAGCAAAAGCATAACCCTTGGACAGGCCGGTCGCGCTGTCCTTGACCAGGTTGAAGGCCCGGAGGGGGCCAAATGACGTCAGGAGCTCCTTCACTTGGTCCTCCCCCAGGTAGTTGGGCAAACCACCGATGAAGATCTTGTGCTGTGAATCCTGCACAACAGTGGAAATAACGCCGGGCAAGTGCACGGATGGCTGGTCTGTCGCTCCAGGAAGAGGCTTGTAATCGCTCGGCCGTCGAATCTTGAGCGACTGGTTCATGAAGTTTATTCCATCAAAAGCGAGTGCCTGTGACGTTTCATCGACGGACCGGAACTCCAGGAAGGCGAAGTTTTTGTCCAGGTTGATCTGCACGGCCAGGATGGGGTCTCCTGGGGCCTGGGCGAGGCCTGCGACGTGCATCTGGTTGTTGAAGAACTCCATCATCGCATCTTCAGTGACGCCAAACGGAATGTTGCCAACGTAAAGTCTTCGAGCTTGTCTGGTCATTTGGCTTCCAGCAACTGGCACCTAGATCATCAACAACACGCAGATAGATTGCACTTCAAACTGACTTCAATGATGTTTATGTGTAGAAGACATACTGAGGTTAGTCCTAATGATATTGATGTAATTTTAAATTACAAAACGATCCAACACACTAGTAGTATCTGGCATTCCACACAATTTTACTATAAGACACATTTGAAAAATTTCCCTGTTGATCCCAAACAGGATGGGAGACAAAGGTATTTTCACAAAATTATCGGCGTGTGCATGAAAGCATAATGAATATTTTCTTTCTACCACTGAAGGAATACTCAGTTTAAATGAAAATATTAATTTAAAAAGCTGAATTTATTTAGCAACAGTTTTACTGCAGGTTTTCGTCTCCTTACTGCAATCTTGTCTTGTCACGACGAGCTGATATACACAAAATACAACAAAAAAAGACAAATCACACATAAATAATGCATAAAATTACGATGATGTGGTCAAAATCTATCACAAGATTTGAGGAACTCATCTATGGTGCAAAAGACAGCCAATGAGATTTGTGTAGGCACATCAGACAGACCAAATAGAATGCTGCTGAGATAGCACTGAAGTTAAAGTTTACAAATGTTGAAGTATGATATGCAGTGTGTACACAAACTCTGTCTGCTTCTGCATGCCATGATTTTATGACGCAAGATATCAGGTTGGATATTTCTTTGCCACACTCGCACACTTCAAAATGAACCATGGTAGTTTCTGGTAGTCAGGGTTCTCACACATTTAAAAAAAATCATTTTCCATACTTTTTCAATACTAAATTTAAGAAGGTCAATACCATTACTTCTTTTCGTTTTTCGAATTTCTTAATCATGAAACTCAGTTTTAAACATAACATAACACTGCACAAATAATGAAGTACTTTGCCTTCAGTAAAATTCTGCTCAGATATTTCTGATTTCTTTTCCATTTAGAATTTCCATACTTTTTCAATACATAATGTACATTTGGGCCAAATTCAATACTTTCTCAAGGCCTTGAAAACCAATTTTGAAATTCAATACTTTTTAAATACTTTCAATACCACGTGGGAACCTTGGGTAGTCTCACTACTAATCATGGTAGTGATATAAGCCTTTTTTTTTCGCTGAGACATTTAGGTCATTTGTTGCACAGTTGCACTAAAACTTGCCTTAGCAGTGTTCATTAACCTATACTTTCAGACATACTGACCGAAATGACTTAATTTTCAGTCATTTCAAAATCATTTCAGTCCATGACCAGAAAATGACCAAAAAATCACAGATATAAGCTACAATCTAAGGTGACCATTTTGCACAAACGGCTTCATAACACAATTTATCGCTGCTTGTGGCTTAAACATACTCTTGATAATAACACCTGGAGTAGACCTAATACTTCAAATTGTGTTGTTCACTTAGTTGAGTAGTTAACACGTAATTCCTACAATTGCTAAAATGCTTCCAGTTATACAAGACAGTTTCAAAACATTGAAAACAAAATGTGCCCATAACATGATTGAAAACTGCTTACAACTCAAGAATGTGGCAGGTGCTTAACAGCCAGCGTTTCCCTCTGATTCAATGCCATAAAAACAAGGCATGCTGCTGCTTACTGGTAACCACATCAAAAATCTCATCATAAGCTCAACATAAAACTAAACCAAATTGATGCCTGTCCAATGACAGAACATTATTTTCACAGAAAGGTAAAGGGGCACACAAAAAAGCTGAAGTATCCATCAGAGTTAAAGTCAAGCCAGGATGAGGCAAATGCATGAAGCATGGGTTGTTAACAAGGAACTAAAATCAGTGAAATATATTATTTTTGGCAAAACTTGGTATCGAGGGCCACAACAGTGATGAAGATAAGCACTAGAGTCTGCTCCAGTTGGAAACAAGGAGATATTCAGCTTCCAGCTGAAATGAATTCAGGTAGATTCTAAAATTGATCTTATTTTGCAGTCAGCAGATCACTTTTGGAAATATAACATATTGGTTTACTGGCTTTCTTTTTGTAACATTAGATTAATTTAAAGCAGGCATCACCAAACTGTAACTTTTATTCTCTTTAATCTGGTGCACTGGACTTGTCTAAATGATATTAATAAAACTAATCAAAAAGATTCTATTTTTGAATAATAGTTGAAGATACCTGTGTAGTAGGCGAGATATATAGTATGTAAGGTCTTAGTGTCTTCCAAGCTGTGAAAGGATTCCTTTCGATAGACAGTAAAAACAATCCATTGTTGATATTGTTCAGCAGTACATTTTCATTTTGATCTTTTCTAAGACATTCCCTGGAATGTGGTTTACCAAAGAGCCTTTGTGGGACTCAACCAGACAAGGGTGATTATTGCAATGAAGTGCCACAGTATTGAACAGCAGATTACTGTACACTGATTTGCAACACTTCTAAAAACTTGGCAAAGCAAGAATGTGTAAAACCTTCAGTAAAGGTAAATGGTATCAAGAAAATTAAAGTGTACAAAGAGTGTGGCAAGTGTTTGATAGAGTGGACAGAAAAATTTTTTCACTGAGGCAAAAAATGACTGGATGCTTGGTATGCACATCAGTGTTGCAGCTTTCATAGAATGCTATATCAGCCATCATTTTGCTGGGCAGCATGCTATTATTAACTACTCTAGCCACAGTCCATGCAAGAATGAGAGCTTGCTGTTCAGAGTTTGGCAGCTAATTTACAGGCTCAACAAAATTTACACTGACAAACTGCAATTCAAGCGTCTCTTACTTTTACCAAGGACCATGTTTTATGCTTGCATTCAAATTGGCAAAATTTTATATGGTGAATGGATCTCAGACACTTGAAGTGTTGGCCACCCTTTCCATTTCAGAGATATTGTATAAGAGACCTGTCACAGCTCAAATGTCATCCTCCAACTGGGGAACATATACCCAAATTTGTCTGACATGCAATCCTTCGCCCAGGTTCACTGGAGATTGACCATCTCCGTTCCTCTCAAAGTGATCATCCTTTCTCATAGAGGTTCTGCCACACTACTACAATAAACTGGCAAAGGGCAGCTAGTCTCTCTTCAAAGACATGTTTTTGATATAACACATATTAGTGACAGCAGGTCGCTTGGATCTTCTGACCCAATTCAAGTTAGGCAAAGTCAGTTTATCATGCAAAATATCTGTTTATCATACTACTTGCAACTGATTTTCTCACATAGCCATTGAGTTAGAAAGGGGCAGAGTTCTTTGAATTATAGTCTTTAGCACTGGATGAAAGTAATGACATAAAAACTACTGTTCAGGTCCTAACTTTTACCAGAGCAAATTGTGAATGTCACAACAGATGGATCTCCCAATTTAACTGAAAACAACTGCTGGAAAAATCTAGGTTAAGAAACAAGCCTGAAGTATTGCAGCGGCGCCATATCAACATAGTCAAAGAAATGGTTAATCGTATACCAGCAGCAATGTCAGATCATTTTTCCCAGGGTAAACCAATGTAGGTAATCAGGACTTATTTCAAAACTCATGTGTTCAGTGGTAAGTTTCATGAAAGTGTTGGAACAAATGTGTAAGATCAAACAGAAAAACTGGTGCATTTTGAACACTTTTGCTACCAGGTGGATTCCTTGCGGCAATATCCACCACTACCGATTGGTTTTGGCAGGACATTCAAATCACCAGAAGGTGGATACTGCTATGCATTCTCCACCTGTAGGCTAAAGCGGAAAATATGCTACACGTTTTGTTGCCTTTACACCTATCAATTGCCAACATATCAAATCCTTTCCAAAACAGATTAGGCAACATACCACTGCTACAAGCCTGGGCCTACCGCCATCATTTTGGAGGAAGTTTGACTTTATTGGAAGAATTTTTTGAGACCATAAAAGCAGCTAACACTGGCATTAAACAATTAAACTTTATCAACATGCCTATATATATACTTAAATAAACGTTTGCAATACAATCTTTCATGCTTTCCTAGCATTTGGCAGCATATCAAAGCACTTCCACTGCACAAAATCACAGTCACTGCTGCAGGATCCTGGTCCCACCCAGGTGAACTGAGCAACAAGAACTGGTTGTGTGACTTTGCATTTACCACAGACATATTTTCAAGCATGAAAATGAACTGAATGTGGAACTACAAGAGAAAGATCAGTTTGTGTGTGACATGTACACAAATTCCTTTCCATGCTTGTTTTCTTCCACTAGCCACACTGAATGAGACCAGCTGAAATGTTAAGAAATACAGCATAATAAGTCACTGGAAGAACTACACAAATAACACGTTGTAAGTTTTTGATTTTGAAAAAATTGGCATGGCACTTCAGGCAGTGACCTTCACAAGACTGGCAGAACACTCTTCTTCTTCATCGTTTGAGCCAGTTCTTGTAATCCACTGCTAAGCCAGACTAGATCTCAGGGCTAGATGCTGAGCAGCCATTTGATTGTCTGGTCATCCAGAACCACCAGTCTATGAACTCTATAGGGAGGTCGATGGATTGGATAGTGACAGACAACATAGTCTACGGCCTGTTGTTCTGCGCCACACTCACCGTACCCCATTTGTGGAAGCAGGAGTGGAAATGTCCAACACCAGTGCAGAGGCGATTAAGACCCACACAGTTCTTGGCAGGGCCATTCTAGAAGGATGGGCACTGACATAAGGGGATGATGTACGGAATTTTGTGGTTTTCTCCAACCCCTCTGCATTCCATTGGTGATCTGCCCAGAGCACCGCACTTCTGTTATCGTCAGATCAACTGATGAGTTGTATGGCTGGTACAAATGATGTCTCAATTTGAGATACTATGCAATCCCACCTGGTGGACAGGTAAGTGCTGAGTAGAGCAGATGTCCAAGCTTCATGGCACGGCGCGCTGAAGATAGTGTGCTGAAACTAAGCAAGTTGGAGGCCCCAAGGATAGGAAGATTGTCTGGTGTAGGATGCAGCCATCTAGTCACAGTCCTCAAGGCATTGTTGATGGCAGGGTTAAGGAGGTGAGGGTGAGCACTACAGCACCAGGCAAGAGCGCAGTGCTCTGTTGTTGAATGCACCAAAACTAAGGTGGCTGCTCACAGCATTGTTGCCCCCAAGCACAGCCAGCAAGCTGTCTCAAGAGTGTGACGTGTGATGTCAGCTTTTTGCGAAGTTACTCGAGGTGTCGGCAACATGTGAGCATCCTGTCCAACATTACTCCGATGTATTTGGACTCAGAGCAAAAGAGCAGGGTTTCGTTATCAACATTGACTTTCAGCTCACATTTAGCTTCCTTGTTGTTGAGATGGAAGACTGCCGACACTGCTTTTGTAGTACTGAGCCTTAATTTCCAGGTCTGGTAGTATTCACCTAACGTTGCAACGTCTTTGCTCAGCACCCCTTCCACTGTCTGCCAATCTCCATCAGCATGCATGATTGCTAGGTTGTTGGCATATGCATACTTTCTGGAGACGGTGGCTGGTATGCCAGAGGTATAGATGCTGAAGAGGAGTTTCAAGATGGATCCCCGTCGGATGCCAATCTTGAAGTGTAGTAGCCTGCTCTGTTTGTTGTTACAGGTGGTAAGGGTGAAGCTGCAATTGCCAACCAGCTCCATGATCATGCAGACCATGTGCCTGTCAGGTAGCAGTCTTGGCAGCTTGCAGGTAAGGCCATGATGCCTTACAGTGACATAGGCTCCTGTAAGAAAGACAACACAGCTCCAGCCTTCTTAGCCGAAAAGTTATTCTTGGTGTCTTGTGTCAGTAGGGTGAACTGATCTACAATCAACCTCCCATGTTGAAAGCCCACTTGTTCCTGTGGGAGTAATGGGTCGATGATTGGTTCAACACAAGCGTAGATGAGTCTCTCAAGGATTTTGAAGGTGACACATAGTCAGAGATATAGGGTGATAGCTCTTTGGGTCCCCCAATGTCTTATTTACTTTACAGATCACAACTATTAATGCTCTTTTCTGCATCCTGGGAATTTTGAGTTGGTGCGTTGAGGAAGTGAAGAAATTGGAGAACCAGGATTTTAGAGCTCATTTGCTGCAGAGTATCAGAGTAAAACTCCAGGAAAATAAAATCCAATGCCGGGGATTTTCTTGGCTCTAGGAGGTTGAGAGTGGTGGGAAGCTCCCCTAGCATGAAGGGGCCAAAGATGCTTCCACAGGTCGGACACCTCCTTGTTGACGAGCCTTGTGGATTACTGAACAATTTAAAGTTGTTCCTCACTTCACAAAATTGCAGAATGACAAATAGGATTCCGGCATTGCTTGGATTGGCCTATGAATGTCAGTGTGTGAACAACATGAAGCAAAGTTTGTCACAGACCAAACTTAGCTGGGAAGCAGCTCACATCTGTCCTCATAGTTCCCATAGTCAAATTTGCTATAGACTTTAAGCTTTACATAATAATGAATGAGTTCTCCTGAGAGCTCCTTGTCAATTGTTGCATAACCAATGTAACAGAGCAATGAAAATGCTAGTGAGAATGAGTCACAACCAAAATTTCAGCACCACAAGTCTTCAATGGTTGTATTCCGATTCACTCAGTCAGTGTGATTGTGGCTAGTGTCTAAACGTCAGTACTTTGCTGCATGCTAATTTGATTGTTATTTCTACTCTTAACATATAGATGGAAAAAGACATAGTGTTAAATATAAATTGGTGTTTAGGATTAGAACTATAAATATAGCAGAAAATGGGAAATTCTCTGAGCAGGCAGGGTGACTCCAGCACTGAACACTGATGTTGGATCTCAAGAATTCAAGGTGAAATGGAATGAACAGGTGGATTGGCTTTGTGCAAGTAGCATCACAGATAAGGCCTTTACATTTATGTGATCTATGCAAAATCTATGATGAGCCCAAGTGATTTTGATGGCCTGGACCTGCCTCTGAACTAGCACTACAGTTTCTAACCTCAAGTGTGAACGAAATCCTACGTGCTGTCTAAACTTACAATTTTTGTTTGTGCTTTTATAGTTTCATCTGAATTAGTGAGTTTTAGGCTTAAGAGAAGTTGTTGTGATGGCTAGCATGGGCAAGCGCAATTTTTCTGAAGCCTTCCATTGCTTATTATTTTGTCAACTTGCCTGACAAAGGACAGGACAATCCCCAATGTGTTATCTGTAACAAACAAACAAAAGCCAGAAACCATCTAAACTCGAGGCTTATTTGAAGAACTGTCACAGTTGAGTTCTTTTACTGATTTTTTGCAGTGATTAAATAAACTTACAGACACAAGTAGAGACAGACCGATAAATCGGCCTGGCTGATATTATCGGCTGATATTTGGGTTTTACAGATATATCAGTATCGGCCAAAATGGCTTCAGTAGGTGTTGACAAAATGCTGTTATACTCCTAACACACCCAGGCAACTTGCGCAAGAAAGCACAACGAAGCAAGTCAAGACAGTTATCTTGCAGCAATGCTAGTAGGTGCGTTTTCATAAACAAGCAGACAAGATGAACCATGGAGCACACCTCGGCCATCGCAGCCAAAACAAAAACATTATTGTGAAGTTTTGCAATGCTTGGCACTGATTGTCTAGACTGTGCTATCGCATGCAGGTGTTGTGTACAAATAATATCCCATTGTACTTCTAGAGAAGTTTTTGCAACACGAAAAGTTTACTGTAACTTGAAGTGCAGAAGTCCAATCGATGCCTAGTTCAGCGCAGATTAATTTAAAAACGTTGCATGAAGAATGAGTTGTGTTATGTTAAGCAACATTTGTGGTGTTATGAATATGATTACAAATGCAATCGCTACTCATTAGTGATGCCAACTGTCACTGTGAAGCAGTTGCACATAACATCTTAAAAGGATTCTACTTTTCTTAACTTGATGTATCAGGCTATAAGCGTGCTGCTTTATGCTGTACGCAAGCTAAAATGTCTTGTTCGTGTTAATTGACATTTTCCACAAGGCACATTAATGATAATTGTGATCTCACAATCCATGCTGTTGCAATGTGCAATTCCAGCATTTCACAAATACAGTGGAAACCACTTAATAGAGCACCCTCAGGAACAGCAAAACCTGCTCTAATAAACGGTTGCTCTTTTGTCTGATGACAATTTTTTGCAATAAAATTAGGGTATCATTCACACCAGGGGTTCACCAATGCACATATCAATATCAGGGTACTGTATTTTATTCTCGTTGTGAGCACTGTACACAGTGTTGTAGAAAGAAAAGTTACTGTATTTTTGCAATATTTTTGTCATAATGTATTGCACAGTAGCTGTTGCGGTGGACACTGTTCACTCTTGCTCCTCTTTAGCACAAAAGAACTGGTCGATTTTTTATTGTTTTACTTCATTTTTGTGCTAACTGCGTGCAGGCCGTGTTGCTGCTAAATGCCTAACTGCTCTAATAAGCGAAGAATTTATAAGAGAAAAATGATAGGATTGTTTTTTTTTCAACTGAAACTGCTCGAATAGGCAATTTGCTCAATAAACCGATGCTCTATTAAGCAGTTTCCACTGTGCGTTGAAGCGATGATGTTACGACTAGTACGGCGGCAGCACAGTAGTCACTATTCATTGTAGCTGTTGTCCATTTGTTAAACACAACCAGCAAAAGCAGTGTTTATCTGATGCATAATTTGCACATGTGCATGTTAGCTGTTGTTATTGCAACTTGTTCTTATGGAACTTACTTCTGGCAGACAGGCGGTAATCGGTTATAGCCTAGCACTGCTTAATATAAATAACTTTGTTTAGGCTTGGTTGTACATGACCAGCTAATAAACATACTATCATAAACCAAAAGAGTTACTGCTGCTTTGGAAAAAATTTCATCTTTGGCAATAGTTAATTGAGAACATTATTGCACTGACTTTAACCTGCATAACTGGATGTTCCATTTAGTACTTCCTTTTCGTTGTTCACCATCTTTCACAGGGTTCCCACGCATTTTTAAAAATCATTCTCCATACTTTTTCAATATCTTCTCAATACTAAATTTAAGAAGTTCAATACCATTACTTCTCGTCATTTTTCGAAATTCTTAATCGTGAAACTCAATTTTACACATTGCACAACACTGCATAAATAAATGAAGTGCTTTGCTTTTAGTGAAATTCTGCTCGGATACTTGAGAATTCTTTTCCATTTAGAATTTCCATACTTTTTCAATACCTAATGTACGTTTTGGCAAAATTCAATACTTTTTCAAGGTCTTGAAAACCAATTTTGAACTTAAATACTTTTTCAATACATTCAATACTGTGTGGAAACCCTGCTTTCAACTTTCAAGCACTGTTTTTGCTTTTTTGTCGTAAGCACTGTAAGCAGTTCTTTTATTTAGAGTTCTGTTCTTATTGTTTTGTTATTTTCAACATTCTTTTTTTATTCATTGCACTGTGTCTATTCATTGTAGACAGAGTAAAATATTAACATTCTTGCAATTTGAAAAATTTTAGCTCATACATCTTGATTTTTGAAGATTTTGGAAAAAAAGGTAAAGCATAGAGCACATTAGACATTCGATTTTTGGCAATGAAGCAGATAACAAGATTTAAAAATTTTGAAAATATCAGTTATCGGTATCGCCCCCAAAAAAGCCATATTGGTCAATCTCCAGATGCAAGTATGCTGGTTGCATTCTTTTTATAACACAAAATATTGAGGGAGTAAGACGTAATAGTTACCTTGATTTGGGTAACGGCTCGAACAAGTGGCAACCACTTACTTAGACCATGTGAAACCATAGCAATATCTGTATTTTTTTGCAGATTAGCATGAATTTATGACAAGAGCTGTAAGGGATCACATGACAGCTTGTCTGATGGTGTGGTCTTCTTGACATTTGGTGGAGTCTACCAGTTTTTTACATGTCAACATAACTTCCATCATTCCAAACTGACTAAATGGCCTTGGCCTATTTGGTTTAGTATATACCACCAAAGCTGGTAGACTGGGTTCGAATCCAGATTGGGTCATACCGAAGATTTGAAAAATGATACTTGCAGCCTGTCTATCCTCGTGTTCGGCATTGATGGCTGGATGCAAGAGAACATTTCACGTGCAGTTCTGCCATTGACTCAACACCAGTGCAGCATTCACTGTGAAAACAGCCATGTTGCCCAGAGTGCAAGCAAGGGGAAATGGGTGGCACCAACCACTCATGATCATGACACTCAGAAATCAAGTGGAGTTTAAATGAAACTGAACTGAACTTAAGTTCCCTGCTTCCTAAACTTCTCTATAGTGCATAGGACTACAAAAAAGCTATTATTTAGCAATAGTGTAATCTGTCCTTCTGAGAGTCTTTCCAGGTGTAAAGTTATTATCTATGCATGTTCAACAGCCAATATTTAAAAATTTAAAACAACCTTTCAGTCCTTTATCAATCTGCACTACAACTGAATTTAGATATACATCAGTAACTTTGGAAGTATCCAGAATCGACTATGATGTACTAATGCATTTCTTTGATGAAATAACATAATTTGGACCAAATGAATGATGCGTAAGATCCAACTTTTGAGATTTGGGTAGTCTTGTACTTCTGCAAAGGACTGTGTAACCCCTGTGCATATGGTAAGTTCTCAAAGCAAATAAAATATGCTGTCTACAAATTTCTTCCTCAAATGCCACATCATCACTGAATCGATCAGCAAATTTTAATACAAAATCAATTTCACATGAAACTACGCAACCTTAAACAATTTTTATTATGTGTGAAATCAATTTCCTACTACAAATTTGCTGATCGATTCCTTGCTTTCCACAATAACCCTCATTGTGGAGAGTATATACTTAAATATATAGATGTGTGCAATTTTGAATCATCGCAAAAAGATGAAAGCAGAGTGCAGTCGACTGATTCCTCAAAAGCATACAGAAAACCTAGTACTTTTAACCTTCATCACTGAGTGTACACTTCGTTTTGTGGCAATCCTTAGGTCTATGCATTTGTGTAGGCTTTGTTCTATTTCCTAGATTTAATCTGCAGACAACCAGGTGGTGGTTGGTTCATGATTCTGTATCCTTTATTAAATTTAACATCCAACATTGACTGGAATAGATGCAAAGGTCAATCAGTGATCAGCATTGCATATAACCTTTGTACTATGTATACTTGTTTATGTGCCGTGTTGGAAAGATGTGCTATGATGCTAAGTGGATTTTTCTAACACAGTTGCAAGAAAAACTTTCGCTTTCCCCACAAATGTATGTGCATATTGTGCGCTTGTTTGTAAGTGCGTTATGGCCAAACAAATTTGGGTTAAAAAAAAACAAAAACTTTTTTACCCAAATTTTGTTTTTTTGGCCATAACTTTTGAACCAAAAATGTTAGAAACCTAACCAAAGCCTCAAAAGACTCAGATTATAGCCTAGTTTCCACTAAAAACTTAAGTCAAAACATCGGTTCTTGTAGTTGGGGCTCAAGGACCGATGACCTCAGCCATAAATGCCAAAGCCCACCCCACTTATGACGTTACCCACAAAAACAAAAATCTCAAACTTTCCATTTAAAAAAATGCAAACTAAATCCGAGTCTTTTGAGCCTTTGATCGACTTTCTAGCGTTTCTGGTTGAAAAGTTATGATCTAAAATAAACAATTTCATCAACACTAAAAAAGCCTTCAAAAAACTATACATGTTTTATTTCGAGACGTTTCGGATTATTCTTAATCCATCTTCAGTCAGAAAA
>JGI24159J19872_10004023_pt1 | contig 18618 bp, 13 predicted proteins | sample Ectturendosymbi4_FD_19872 | JGI IMG/M metagenome (IMG submission 19872) | reverse complement strand
AGAGCCAATGTCAATTAAAAAAGTACAACACTTACAATGAATTGGTAACTTCACTATAAAGTGGAAATTCCTCCCCTGAACTTATGAAATTCCTCCCCGGTTGGGAACCACTGTTTTATATATTTACTTTCTTCTAGTGTGGGTATTTTTAGAAGATAATGTCACAGCAAAAACGTAAAGCTAGCCATCCAAGCATAAAGCAGTGCTTTTGTAGTGAGTCTAAAAAAGTTTATTGCTGTTACCCAGCAAGAAAGTGCAAACGCCAGTAGCACTGACTGCAAAGGTTCTTTCGATTCTGTTGTGCAGGAAGAACAGCATTCATCTGTTAGAATCTCAAAAGCATCGTCAGTTTCAGCTAACAGGCAGTCAGCAGCATCTAACAATAGGACTTTTCAATTATAGATTAAGCTGAAAGGTTTTGATGAATCCCTACCAATTAATGTGTTCACTCTACATGCTGACGGAGGCATAATATGTTTGCTATGCTCTAAGCATCCAGCAGTTACCACCGGCCAAGGAAAGAATGGTAATATTTACACTATGAGCCTTCCAGGCATCCACGCCCAAACCGCCTGGATAATCACCTCAGCTCTGATCAGCACCAAAAAGCCAATAGCCTGGAAAAAACTCAATGCATTTCCTATTTCATTCATCAGGATCGTATTTCAGACAAAGTTAATACGGCAGCTGAGCGCGTACTGCACATCTGATTTCTGGGTTTTGAAAGACATAACGAATCGAAAAATAGCTTCCTTGCAACCTTGGAAAAATGCATTGGCCACAATGATCGGCTTCGCGACCTGCGCCATACCATTTCTGTGGCAGTAACCGAGTTTATTTTACTCATTTTGGAACTTTGTGTAATCGTGTTGTTTCTGATGTCTAGCAGAGCCTATGCTCGGCTAGTATGATCGACGAAACCAGTATTGCTGCATTGCGCTGTCCACTTGCCACAGCCTGGCCAGAACTAGGATTTTCAACTCTATGCCGTGTTAAAACCAAGCAACTAAACCGACTGCTTGATGTAACTCCTAAATACTGTGATAAATCCTTATGCTCTGATAAATGTTTCAATGAACGGTCCAGACAGAACCGTCGCCAGAAAGTCTTCAATAGAAGGGCTTTACGTTAGGCCAGGAGGGTTAACATTCTAAAAATGGACGAAAATCACTGATTTATATTGTTTCATATTTCAATTTTGTGGACCTTGGAGCTTTGTTTGGGGGGGATAAGCCCCCACGACGAGACTGGGTCCAGAGCAGCTTAATGCTTTGGGCGCGCTTGAGACTGTTCATGAGATTTGTGACTGAAATGAATAAAAGCAAAGAATAGACGAAGGGTGACAGAGCGAGCACTAAAGACCGTAGAATTTGCAGATGACAAGCAAGAAACCAATGCTTTTACTGATGAACAAGAACTATTTAATTAAGTTGAAATTGAAAAATTTGTGTTGTAATTTTTGTAAAAACAGTAGTACTACTTGTGCATTGTGACTGCCAATACTGTGATAAAGACGTTTAGGAATTATTTTGGACTCTTTGCTAAAAAATGCGGCCTCATAAAATTGATTGGTGTTCCCTTAAACCAAACCTTAAAAAAACCTGCACTCACTGGCCAAATTTCATTCCTCCCCAACAAAATAAATGTTGTGTGCGGACGAAGTCACTAAGCTTTCATAATCTCTAGCAAATACTGTGCAACAATTGTGATTTCTTGAAAATTAGAAGTATGCTGATAATCACCGCTATATTTCTTAAAGGTGATTTATGATGAAGTCGGAAGGTTGAATAAATCAACATTTGTTCTGTAATTGTGGTGGCTTTACTGTTCACAAATATATTTTGTGTTTCTCCTTTCAAAGTAAAGGAATGAAAGTAGTTTTCTTAGGAGGAAAAGTATCAATTTACGTAATCTTATTTCAGAGATTTTGGGAATGTTTAAATCTGTTTCAAGTCCAAACTCTGTTCGGAAAAGCTCATTTGTTTTGTTTTAACCGTAAATGTTTAATGCAGTACATAGTTCAGGCTGGGGAGGGATGCGGACGGAGTTACGTCGCTTGAAAGCGTGCGCCTTGCTCGATACTGTCGCAAAGATGGGTTTACGTATAAAATATAGTTGAACTCGGCAAGGAACATCCTACGGAAGCGGAACGCGGATTATGTAAGCTGCTTTTAATTTCATTTGAACAGGGCCGTACAATCTGATACTTTCTATTCGGTGCACTCGTCGAACACATCTTCGTATGAAGCTGCGAGTGCCACAAACAGCAGTTCTATTTCAAACAGCTCGTCGGCCCCAACTAGCGGTTATTTTCCAGATGTTCGGTTCGACGACACTTACTATACCTTCGGATGCGGATGTAAGTGGTTTGAGCTCTCATTCCTTGATGGCGCGTTATCGTCACGTGTCTTTAGGAAAAATGAACACGATAAAAATACTCAACTAGATGTCTAAAAAGTGGGAAAGTACCGAGTGTTTATTTGCTAGATTGGCGCGCGTTGTCACTTATCCTGGAAAGTTGTTTCTTCAGAGTCATTAGTTGTAAAAATCTTGGCGATTACTTTAGCGACACTTGTGGCGTCATTCAACATTTCTTTCACGCAGTGCTCACTCTGGCATTTTGTGTCTCGATGTATTCTCGAGCCATCCTGCAGTTTTGGCACCACGCCGCATCTTCCAGAAAAATGCACGATAAGATGTTCAGAGCCATACTTAGCGCCCCAGTGCGTTTCTTCGATGTCAACCCTGTAGGTGAGTGGTCGAAATAACTCCCTGACGCTGCCTCTTAATGAGGTTGTGTCGTTTTTGTACAGTCGAGCAAACATATCACTTTTATCTGAGCGAAAAGTTTTATAGGAATGGTTATCGATAGTTTTTAGGGATTAATTATTTATATGTAAGGTTTTAACCAATTTTATTTTACTTTTTGCGATCGAGCATTACTGTTAACTAAAGCTTCCAAGCTTTCATTTTGCAATTTGCTTTTTTGGTTTGTAGGACGCGTCTTGAACAGATTTTCGAAGGACATGGGACAGATTGATGAGTTGCTCCCTCTAACGTTCGTCGATTTTGTTTATGTATGTTCTTCAGTGTTGCTATTTCATTTTGTACATCTTTCTTGCGCGAAGTTTTGTTATATTCGCTGCAACCGGCGTAACAGTTCATAAAACCTTTTTTGTGCTTTGACCAAATTCAATGGCAACTCGGGCTCCTAGGGCTCAGCCCGAGCAGTCGGTTACGCTTTATATTGTAGAACGTGAGCTTTCTTACTTTGTACATTTGTGCCACCACCCACTTCACTGGTTAAGTTTGTTAACTCGGGCTATTTGCATTGAGCCTTGTCACTCTTCATATATTTTCGTTCCACATCTGGCCTTCTGTGTTCATTTTGCATATGACCTGAATCGTGGGGGGCTGCAGGTGAACAGCGTGAGTCGGGCTCATCACGCAATTTAGCATATACCAGTGGTTCTCAACCTTTTAGCTGAAGGGAGCCAAATCTAGACCTACGATTTTGTTAGAAAGCCGCACTAAAAAAAATTTGACACAAGTTAATCGACACGTTTGTTTTATTGCAGAACGAAGTCTGTTACACAAAATACTAGCCATTATATTGAAAGACTCCTGAGGGGCGCACAAAGGGTGCTTGGGAGCCGCATGCGGCCCTCGGAACCGCAGATGAGAACCACTGGTCCGTATTGAGTGCAACCGTTCGAGGCTTGCATCAGTGTACTTTCCATTTGCTCTCATTTTGGCTGGCACCATCGTTGCTCTGTAGCGTTAGTTACGAAACAATGTATGAGAAGTTCACGGGAGAACTCGTATGTTGTTACGTAACGTACGTCACAAAGCAATGATAACGCCAGTTAGTCCTTTGCGTACTAGGCTCGTTCACATTAGCCCGAATTACTGGAAAATATATTGTTTGTTTGAGATTGTTATCGAATGAGAACTGTCCATTAGGTTGGAATTTAAATCCAGTGTTCTATGCAAATCCATTGTTTCAAAAAATATTCAGTCTGATATGAATTATATTTGAAAAAATACTTAATTGAAGAGGGCAGCTCAGGCTCTGACGGATTAGCCCTAGTAAAGCGCGAATGGAGGAGGGAACGCCTACTACGAAGGATATTTTTTGATTCAGGTCACATGCAAAATGAACGTGAAACGCCAGAACGAACGAAAGTGTACGGACAGAGACAAGGCTCAATGCAAATAGCCCGAGTTATCAACCTTAATCAGTGAAGTGGGTGGTGGCACAAATGTAAAAAGCAAGGAAGCTCACGTTCTGCAATATTAAGCGTAATCGACGACTCGGGCTTAGCCCGAATGCCGGAGTCGCCACTGACCTGGCGGCTTTCCCCAATCCGTCGTTAATCATAGTCAGGTTTTGCGCATCTGCAAGAGATATGACACTAAAAAGTGAAGCTCTTGACTCTGGCAAACAACAGATAAACGTGTCTCTGTTTTGCCGTCCATTACTGCCAAATGACTCCCATGTTTGAGTCTGAAAGAACTTGCACAGGTCCTCGATTGCAAGTGATTTGTATTCTGCACATGCCTAAAAAATCAGACATATTTTAGTTGAAAACTATGATTTAGAAAATGCTGCCGGAAGAACATCAACACTATATCCTTAAGTGAGAGGTAGTTTCCTCATAAATCTTGTATGCCAGTTACGTAACTTTTACGTACCACCGCTTTACAGATTCCAGTAACTTCACTCCACAGGTGAAACAAGTAAGGAATTAATCGCAAATTTGTAGTAGGAAATCGATTCCACGTAACACTACGCATCGTTAGTTCTTACATCAGCAAACAATGATAACAGGTGAAACGTTAAAAGGCGAAAACAAGGTCAGAGAAAGTAAACAACCTCAAGACTGTGGTGAAAAATCACTAAACACCAACTGCGACAATTTAAACCGGAAATTTCGTCTTACTCAAGTAAATGCATTAACTTAAACTTCAAAACGTACTGCAAAAATGACATAAACTCAATTAATCCCAACTCAAGCTGCGATGCTTAACGCAATAGAATACGACGTTCTCAGATAAATGCATTTCACCTGTTAGCATTGCTTACAGACTAAAAGAAGCATTGCTTACAGAGGAAAGGACTGACGATGTATAGGGTTACGTGAAATCGATTTCCTGTTAAAAATTTGCGATAGAGGCTTTCCTTGTGTTACCTGTGGCGTGAAGTTACTTGAATACAGATATGTGCAAGTTTGAATCATCGCAAAAAGATGAAAGCAGAGCTCAGTCGACTGTTACGACGAAAGCTTACAGAAAACCTAGAACTTTTAATTGTCGCTTTGCAGATTTTTTCCGTTTCAAATGGCCATCTGTAGTGGACTTGGTGTTACTTTCTGAGTATGTGAATCTTTCCCGATGGAAATGATTTCTGTTAGTAACGGAACGGCCCTGGGCGTACTGTTTTTAGAGGTCCAACATGTATAGTTCATCCAACCTGAATTCATAACTGCTTTTACACAGTTAAGTAGCAGTTTTGTTTTTCGGGCACTGACGTTGCGGTTACTTGATGTCTGGTGCTTATTTTTCATGTCAGATCATGTGCACAATCTTGGCTATTGTTATTCTGTGCGTGGCTGTCAACTACTTCGTCCTCATCGTCGTAATTCCGCTTCTGGTTTACTTCGTGTGGTTGCGCCAGTACTACATCAAGACTTCTCGTGACATTAAGAGAATGGAGGGAGCAAGTCAGTTTGTTTGCTGAGTTTCCGTAAAGTTTTATCTTAGTGGTCGAATTTCTTCATAAAAATATAGCTATTTCTTAAAATTCTGTTTAGAATAACCTGAGTACATCAGCTGCTTTTGTAACACTGTGAAATAGATCTGAGTTTGAATTTTCGTACTGGCGTAAGTGTACACTGTGATTAATTAATTTTTTCAGCAATTCCTCAAAATGTTTTGTTTATAGCGTCTAGTTATGCTTTCTTACAGTTTGAAAGAATGCATTACAATAAAGGTTATAGCCAGCTTTTCGTGTTTAGTATGCCTCAACAGTGACATCACAATAAGAAACATATAGACAGCTGTTTTGAGCAGAAATAGACAACTGCTCATATACTTAGTGGACAATTACCGCCGTTGTCGTGTGTTTGCAATAATCATCAGCGAAATTGAGGCTATTGCGCAGTTAGTAAGTAAATCTACAATATTCTGCAGTGACTACGCCGACGAAGAAAGCTTACCCAGATCCTTACGTGGTCGTTGGGTTTCACAATAGAAGGTTTGGTTTAAAAACTTCTATTGATTTTTGTTCTAAAGTGCCAGGGAATAATGCTATGAAACCACGGACTTTGAAAGATTTTTCCACTAGACGCCATTTTGCACATGTACGTGACGGCCTTCATCAGTCTTTGCTCGCCAAATAGGTTCGATTTCATTTTGCTGGACACTTCTTGCTTTGGGATTCTTGTCCGAGGACAAGTCAGCTTTGGAAGTATCTTACTGAGTTACTTTGAGAATAGCGAAGAAAGAAAAGCCGCATATGGTTGGAGAATGGCTTATCAAGAAGTTCGACCTGGTCCTGCAAAAACTAGTCTTCAGCTGGATGAGTCGACATATGTGTCCAACTGTGAACAGTGTTGGTTTACTGTCGATATGTGCATGCTGATGAGTTGAGGGGAAAAGTTCTGGATGCGCAAAAGTTTGAAGACGACATCAAAAGCGGTTGATGTTCTGAAACTGATACATAATACAGTACTTTTTTGAAGGGAATAATCTCTCGTGAAATCACGTGGGCTTCCGCCACGATCGGAGCAGCCATGGTATACCGCGCTAGTGAAAAAAAGTGTATCACACATTGTATCCTTTGCCTGCGGTCTTCATCGGCAAGCACTGGCAAATCAGACCCCTCCAAGACACCCAAAAGTGACTCTTTAGCAAGTAACCTTATCTGTTTATCTCTGTGTGACAGTATTTTACATGCTGGTAATCATGAAACCAGTAACACGTTCTTGTTTCCTGAAGACGACACGCAGGTTGTTTTGTTGGTTCAAGGCTGTATCAAAAATCTCCGAAATCATGCGTAAGAAACAAGCACGTCTGAACGAAAATTTTACGTTGCGTCTTTTGAAAATTGAACACAACTATTTTGGCGTCCATTTCAAGAATGCAGTTTTGCCCTTAAACAGGTTCATATTTCTTTACAGCAGTATTGTGGCAAACGAAAAGGGGGATAAATGGTATTTTAGTTACCTTCTGAGAGGTAAACGAGAGAAATTAGGTTGAGAACCACTGATTTCGAGTTGATGTTTGTTGGTTTTCAAGTTTTTTTGCTAATGTAAAACTGTAGCCACGATCAGTTCTGTGCTGAAGATTGCAGGAAGAAGAAACAACGTTCAACATTTTACCGGTGGAGATTTAGTCCGATATAAGTCAGTAGCTTATCATTGGGAAGCCGGATACCCTACCTAAGGGTTTGTTTTACTTTCCTGCAAATGTCTCATTTGTCCGTATCTGCCCAATCACGCTCATCAACAGGTACACGCAAGTGATGTATTCAGGAGCAACCGTAGAAAGAATTGCTGTCTAGCGGGAGCGCTCCATTCTACACGGCTGCTTGCTTTCATTTTAGAACTTACAACACGGGGTACAGAGATGTGGGCAACGCAATTACTCTGATACTTTCTTGAATGGTTAAAATTCCGCACTGCATGCTTCACTTAATTTCTGTTTTTTTTTCAGGCCGAAGTCCGGTGTTTTCCCATTTGTCTTCTACACTTCAAGGTCTCACTACACTTCGGGCCTTCGGAATGGTAAAGAAATTTGAAGAAGAATTTCACCAACGTCAGGATTTGCACAGCTGTACGTCATATCGCATTTGCCCTGTACCTGGTGGTTCTATTTTTTGCTTAACGCACGTGGGGGGTACGGAAGCTTAGAAAACTTACACGGTTTTTCTTAAAACGTTTGTGCGTAGAGTGTAGCTACGTTCTACCGCAACGTTACGAAAATAGTTTCAATCCAGAGGGGTGGCGATTGGGAAGATCGCCCACACTAAAAACTACAAAAGTAATTGTATTCACCATGATTTTGTACAATTCAGAAAACAATATTCGCGATATAATGCCATTTTGCCGTCCACTGTTTTGTCACAGCAGTGTTGTGAAGTATACTTCATCTCTTTCACGCTAGTGAACCCGAAATGAGATTTGACTGCCAAATGTTACTGAAATCCTCACCCCCTAACCTTACTAGCTGGATCCGACCCTGCTTCACACTTTTGCCAGTAGAAATTCACCGGTTGCATTGTTCTCGACAACGAACCAAGAGAGCAAGTTGTCCACGTTGACGTGGCCGCTCCTCCGCGTTTGCGGTTCGATGTAACCGAACCGCAGCTCGTTTTCCGCATGAACCTTCTCACCGAGCACCTCTGGATCGGTTGAAAACGACATTCCTGCCTTTTTTTCCGATACGAGACTACTTGCCGGCGATACTGAGCAAGTAATATGGTTTTGCGATCCTTTAAATCCGAGGATTGACTGAAAGAATCGAGCCGACACAAAACGCTGAAAAAAATAGCAAGTGTGAAGTTTGAACTTAAATTATAAACCAAGTCATCTGGCTCAGGTCATCTGGTNGAGCATTAGCAAACCTTTTGTCCGAAACAGATTCGGACAAGAACTTTCGCCGGTGTTGAGATTTTCGTACCTAGTTTTTTGGTGTCGATGTCACTTGCAACTAAACGCAATTACTACAATGATATCCAGTCATTTTGAAAGTTTATGTTTGGGGTAGAGAGTGTGAAAACGTTCATACTTTCATTGGGCCCAGTTACTGCATGATGGATTTGTCTAGCGGTAGTCCTCTAAGTGAGGCAGTTTGGGCCAACGTGTTAGCTTTTTTGTGTGTTTAGAGAAAGAGTGGCGTGGTCTGATGCGAAAATACTATTTATTTATTTACTGTGGATAACAATGAGAGAATGAATTCCCATATAGAAAAGAGGAAATATTTTTGTATAAGTGTTGGATAAGTGGATAAGAGAAAACTGGCAGCTTGTTCGAAACTTCTTTTCACGCGAACTCTTCCACATCAGTGCGATGTAGACTTTCGCAAGTTCAATCGCGACGAAGTGCGACCTAACAAAGTGCTTGCACGCACAAGACGAAGGTTACTGGTGGAGAGCAAACACTGTGTTGCAAGAAGCGCACGGGCGACTTGTTAAGACCATGACCCGTTCATGAACTCACTATTGCCGTTATATTTACTGACTTTCACCATTATGATTTTTTTGTATATTAGCCGTCATGTGTGCGTGTTTTTATCAGCAGTTATGAAACAAAACGAAAAACGCGAAACAAATGGAGAATGACCGGTTCTGCGCGTGTTTTGCTGGTTTTTCCTTGGATTGCTACGTTAAACCTTTAAAGTGGGTCACAAATGCGGAGGTAGATGCTTTGTGGACCGGATTATCGGGATTTAAAAGGCTTTATGTTGCAGCTTGCTGGTTCCTGTTCCTGGCTGGCTCGAGGTGGTTGGCTGTGCGCTTGGACGGAATCTGCGCCCTGTTCATAGGCACGGTCGCGTTCGGCTCCGTGTTCACCGCGTCTTTTCTCGACGTGGACGCGGGTCAAGTGGGCCTTACTTTGAGCTACTCCATCATAATGATGGGTATGTTTCAGTGGGGAGTGCGCCAAAGCACTGAAGTCGAGAACTTGGTACGAGCCCTTGTCGTCACATGTTGTTTCGGCTTTCCGTGACTTCTTCGCTAAACAGCAGATTGTTTGCTTTTTACGCAGATGACATCCGTCGAACGCGTGCAAGAATATTATAAAATTCCCCCTGAAGCTCCTCACGAAAATCCCGACAACAAACCGCCGTCCGATTGGCCGCAGTATGGCATAATCACGTTCGATAATCTTTCCTACGCTCATTTTCCCGGCGGTCCAGACGTTCTGCATAAAATTCGTCTCAACATTCGAGCACATGAGAAGGTTTGAAATGAAGCGCGTGTGTTCATTCACCGTATTTGCTCCAAACCAATTCATTTTCGCTTTTGCAAATAAGAAACGTGAGTTACTGACGCAGAAAAAACAGCTGACGTCATTTATGATGGTACCAAGATTGCTGTTCAGTAGCACGGGATCGAACGTTTAAATTTTTTGAATTAGTGTTCAAATCGGTTAAAATGCCAAACTGATGCACGGTTTTAACTTTTCTTTGCAACTTAGCTCTGCAACGTATTTCGCCATTATTTGCTTCGTTCTGATCGTTTTTCGTCTAATCCGCATGGAGTTTTCGAACGATCGACAGGTTGGTATCGTTGGAAGAACCGGCGCGGGAAAGAGCTCACTGATATCGACCCTATTCCGGTTGAATGAATTCAGCAAAGGTGATGTGCTTATCGACGGTCTGCCAATATCTCAGTTAGGCCTGACCGATCTGCGAGCTGCCATCTCAATTATTCCCCAAGTTAGTCTTGATCACTTTTTTAATAATTCCAGGAAACTCGTGTTTTTCAAACTTCAGTTACTTTTCTTTTGCGTCATGATTTCGTAGGACCCGACCTTGTTCGCGGGCACCTTGCGGAGGAACCTTGATCCATTTGCTGTGTACACTGATTCAGAGATATGGGAAGCGTTGGACCAAGTATGCACTTGAAAGCTTTTATCTTTACACATGCCGGTCGCTACTCGTTTAGGAGTTCTGTGATTACAATTGTATTTAGAGAACGTTAGATCCGATGCAACCCCTCATAGTTTGTGCTGACTGTTGCACTGTGACAACTGAATTTTTGATGTTGTAATCTCTGCTACCGTTTCCACGCGCTGCGTAATGTACAAACATTTTATAATTCCAAAAACGGTTATTGACCGCGTTGATTTCGTTTAGACGTAAGTGCGCTTTTTTAACATCCCTATCAAAGGTTTGCTTACGACCAGAGCCGAAATTCGTGCGATTTTGATGCAAAATATCTTGTATTGCAAATTTTGTATTTCTCTGTCTGCAGGTCCAGTTGATGTCATTGGTCGAATGCTTACCATCTAAACTGGAGGCGGAAATGTCCGAGTCCGGATCGAACTTCAGTGTTGGTCAGCGTCAGCTTGTCTGCCTCGCTCGAGCGATTTTGAGGAAAAGTAAGATTTTGATAATCGACGAAGCAACTGCGAACGTTGACCTCAGGTGAGGAATCGATTGTGAGCTGGTCAGCAACCATGAACGCATTGCTCTGCGAGGGAGGAAGCGTTGCTTTGAAAAATCACACTTCTGTTGGCAATTTAACATTGACCATTTGAACTGCTTGCAGAGTTAAGTAATGTGTTTATGAGACTTTGCAATGTACAGTGTCATTAACACATTACCTCTGCTTTAGAAGGAACGCGATGTCAAAGCATTCTAGCTTAGCTAGTTGATTCCGTGTTCGGCTTCTTTTCATTCGTTGTTTGTAAAGACGTGAATATTGAACGTGTGATCCTGATGCACACGTGTTTTATTCAGAATTGACTATTTAGTAGATCAAAGAAAAGGTCTATTGTGCACACATCCACGTTTTTCTGTACTTTAGAGCCAGTTTAGAAAAACAAAGCTGATAAGAAATCTGTTGAGAGCGCAAGAAGTGTTTTTTTTATGACCAAATCTTTCATCCGTTGTTAATCTCCTGACTGTAATATACATGTAGCACCAGCACTCCCCCATGTTGATTATGTCCTCGGTTCAACCAAGTTTAGACCATAAATTGGTGCAAAGCAACAGAAACAACAGGGTTAGAACGTCAACGCTGTCGTTTTCTGTGTTGAGCCTTAAGAAAATCTTTGAACCTCCACAGATGTTTTTCATCTTGTCACGCAGGACAGATCGACTGATCCAACAAACTATACGTCGAACGTTCAAGCACTGCACGGTCTTAACAATCGCTCACCGGATCAACACTATTATTGACTGCGACAGAGTGTTGGTTAGTGATAAAATTTTCTGCATCGGTTATTTCGTTGCATGTTATACATTGGGTCACTGCTGAAATGCGAAAATGTAAGCGACATTTGTTAGCAGAGCATGTTGCCATATTCCGTGTCTTAGTCTCATGATTCTGCGGAGACAACATAAACAAAACGTTGTTCTTGCTAGTTTGTATCCTGCGATAGCCCTGCGTGGTTGTTGGCATAAGCGTGCAACATGGGGATTCAGGGGATGCGGTCGCATCCCTTACGCTGCAAAACTGGCGATTTTAATTATTCGGGCAAAAATTTTCAACATTTGCGCCATTTTTAACAGCTCCATTCACATTTGTGAAAATCAGAAACATTTGGGTAAATTCCAACAATCTCAATCAAACCTGGGAAATTAGAAGAGCTTCATTCAAATTTGGACAAAGTGGAACAGCTTCATTCAAATTTAATCAACTTCAAATACCTTCATTCAAATTTGAGTAATGTACAACAGCTTCATTGAGAGTTGGGTAGAAGTAGACCCATTTGAGTAAATTACAACAGTCTCAATTCAATTTGGGCACAATTGCAAACAGGGTAAATTAAAAGAGGTTCATTCAGATTTGGGTATAATATGAACATTTGTTTGAATTCCAACAGCCTAAATCAAATTTGGGCAGCTCAAACAGTCTCATTCAAATTTGTGTGGTACAAATGGATACATTTGAGTAAGTAAGAAAGGGTTCATCCATATTTTGGCATATTGCAACATTTGGGTAAACTTCAACAGCCAAAGTCAAATTTGGGCAAACTGAACTAGCTGTATACAAATTCGAGTTGAATTTAATCTGTACATGAAGAGTGACACTTTACAGGAATGTGGCTAACGCATGAATTGATTTGTTGCTGACATTTTGGAGATCAGTAATTTGGCGTGCAGACACCTTGATTTTTTACAATAGTAAATTTTATTCTTAACATTAAGACTTGCTGTTTACCTGCTACTTGGGAAAAATAAGAGCACTTTGGGCAAAATTTTTTGCATCCCCAAAAATATGCACTCCCGTACACCTATTGCTGTTTGTACTGTATTTCAGTTACTGCTAGTTTCGGTCGGAGTGCGTCGTTATAAATAACACTACTCGCGTCTTCGTCTCAGGTCTTGCGGGCAGGTGAAGTGGTGGAATTCGAAGAGCCTCACTTGCTGCTTGAAAAGAACGAAGGCTTGTTTGTGGAGATGGTGGAAGCAACCGGAAAGTCGGAAGCGCGTTTGCTTCGTCAAATGGCGCAAGAGGTCGGTTCTGGTGCAAAACCATGTGTAGGTCATCGGTTCCCAGTTTTTTTTAATTCATGGCACGACTGTGGTACAATTAGAGGTTGCACATATTGCCTTTATTATTGTGTGTGTGTGTGTGTGTATTGTACATTGCCATCGACTGTGGAAAGATTTTCAGCTGCTGTGGTTTGTACTGTCTCTGTCAGCAGTTGATCAAACTACTGCGGATATTGTACTAGCCCCATCTCGTCAGAATAAGGCAATGGGAATCGCTGCGCATGTTAATCAAACCCGAACGCAAGCATGGTACATACCAGAACGCATCAAGCTCATGCGAACAATGCACAAGACCACATACACAAGGACACGTAGGTACAGATTTTGTCCAGTGGTTGCCTACGACTCAACCGCACACACTTCGCCTTTCATGGACGCAATAAGGTCGATGTATGAATTTATATGGTACTGGTATAACCTGAACCACAAGCTATCTGTACACCTGCCTACCAAATCTGACACACTAACTACTTGACAAGTGTTTTCAGAACACTGTTGTGAGCCTTGAGCCGTGTAGTTCGTGTTTCATTGTCAGTCACTTAGCTGTAGCAAAATGCATTCGAACACTATACCAAGAATCCTTTGCAGGTTTACAAACGAAAACACCGGAAAAATAATGTTAAAGCTTATGCCATGATTTTCACCTACGTTTTCAGATGCTCTGGTTAACGCCACTGCTTCAATGTTGCTGCTTGAACGTTTTGCTGGAAAAAGTGATTCAGTCGCGACCTTTTAGCTAACACTGCCAGATCCTTGCGCTTTTTCTCCTTAGAAACTTTGCGCTTTTTAGCTGCTGAGCTGATGGCATTACAGATTTCGGCACCACGCTAGCTAAACACTGCAATCTCATTTTCTGCCCTTTCGTTCTACAAATCGACTGATTAAAATCTTTTCTGACGGACCACGCAATAACACGTGGGTGTGAATAGCTTCATATATTTATGATGTATCACAACGATAGTAACCATCAGAAGAAAAATATGTTTCCACTAAACGTTATCCTTTATGACAAAACAAATGGTCGCAGTTCGGCTGCGGCTACCTCTAGACGGCACAAGAAGTTACAAGGTCATTGATACTAAACAGCCGGGTTGCCAATTTAGCTTATTTGAAGCCAGATTTTGAAATTCTGGCTTTTTTAACGCACTTCGCTTTTTTTGAAAATCAAAATAAGCCAAACGAAATCTGGTGGCTTTTTTTTCACTCGGAAAAGCTTGGCTCTGGCAAAACGTTGTCTGAGCCGCATATTCATTACAAATCTCTCCTGACGAGAGTCTATGGCCATGCAAGGTGCACAGAATATTGCAAGGATTTTACTGTTGGCCTAACAGTTTTCATTGTATGTAATAAAAAACAAATGTACGACAGTGTAACTACTGGGAAATAAAATGCTTCTAAAGATTGGAATTGTATCATATCGATGTTTCTGACGAGTTCTGTCATCTATTTTGTGTGTGGTTATACATGCAGGGGCATAACGAGGGATGGCAAGGGGGGATAATTCCCCTGGCGCCGAATCACTGCGGTGGGCGCAGAATGGCTGCGGGGGGCGCCGAAATGTCCCAACAAAATCACAAGTACTTTCTTCAATACAGTACATTTGCTTCCGAAAGACCTCAGGTTCGAAATTATGGGCGCCAAACTTGCTTCTTGCCCCACGCTTTTATAGACCTATGTATGTTTTACGTGTATATGTCTTAAGACTGCTATCTGGCTTTTTGGAGGCAAGGTCACTCTTGTTTTGGCGAAGAAAGGTTGGCAACCCTGCTAAACAGTAAACACAGCAGGAATAGCTTTAGCACGCAAATAGTATCATTTTCGCGACGTTTGTGCAGTAGGCGTGATGCACGAACAGATAATCATATCTGTGCCAAAAGAACGATTATTAGGAAAAAGTTTCAAGCAGAATTCAAACATAATTTCATTGAACAAAACTGAAAGTATTTATATTCGTTAGTGATTGTTAAAACTGGCAGAAAGTCAAACTTGTAGAGAAATCAATAATGGTACTTAATGCAACATCAGAATATAGATTTGTATTCTTCAACATCAGAATATAGATCTGCATTTTTGTATTCTTGTATCACTCCTGCGACAATTGAATCGCAACAATTTTTCAAACGAGTATTTTATTTGGCCCCTGCGAGCGGGAAGCCCGGGGCGATTGCCCCCGTTGTCCCCCCTTAATTTGGACCTGGTCACATCATTGTCGAATGGTCGCTTTCAGGAAGTTCCATTTTACCACGTGCCCGCTCATCTGTGCCGTCATTCGTGCGTCAAAGTTTGCGCACTGTAATTCCTTCACAGCAAGACAACGCTCGCGCACTGATACAGTTTTACTTCTTAAACGTGCAACGTGCGCAGGCATACAAGGAGCACCATCGACCAAGTTCTGATGACATGTTAAAGGATAGCGACAGATCCTATATGGCAAGGTACCTGCCTGTGCCGGGTACTTATGACCGACTGGAATTGGAATCGAACGTCTGAAAGATTACTTGAAAGATATTCTTGGCGCAGCAGTCGTGATATTTTCCATCGTCTTCCAAATGTTGCATAGGACTTTATACAACTCGTATCATGTTACTGTTTTTGTTGTCAAAGTACTATCTTGCTAATTAGTCCGAACCTGATAAAGCGACTACCCAGCTTTGTACTGAACCTTCCAGGTCATGTTCGTTTCGAAGCTACTTTGATATGATTGAACATAACTTCATACTTTTACCGGATGTCAAGTGTCTGAAGATGACGTGTCTGTTTTTGAACTTTTTCAAACGTTTACTAGACCGGCTCTACACTTAACCTATGGTTCTTGGAACTATGTCTTGTTACTGCTTGCCTACGTGTTTTGTTTGTTGATGTTGGACATCGTGTGCTTTAGTTGATTCTGTTCATTCTGCCGCGTACTGTTAAATCGCTTTACAAATTTTTCCTGCCACACCAGCCGCACTGCTCTGCACAGCAGTGGGCGGCTTAGGCGAGGCAATGCCTCGGGTCCTTTATTTGAAATTCTGTGAGACACACCGATGCTGAAATATCGACAAAGTTTTGTAAAGTGCAATGTTGACATGTACGTTTTCTTGCCAATTCTATTTCGTAGCAATGCTTCCAATTCACTTAAGTTTGAATGTATTAAAATATTACCACTTCTGACAGGATACAACCCTACAATAAACTTGTAATACTAGCTACTTTTGGTGTCAGTGTACGTAGTTCTACGTACGTGCTTATATCTATGAAACGCGTAAGTCCTACACACTTTAAATAACGTCCAGCTGTGTGCTAACATTGTAGACTTTTCCTCTTGCTGTTTACGTAAATCAACATCGATTCTTCGTACTTTTTTTGTGGTTGCAAGTAATTTCTAGTGCATGAATAATTTCGAAACTTGGCAAGGTTGCGTTTTCTAGCGGTTTGTCGCAAAATGATCTGAATGTTGCAGACATTTTTGGCAGGAAATTGTTACACAGGTTATTAACTTATTATCACTATATATGTGAATAATTTCAAATTGTAGGATATGCATATTGTATGTGTAAGTGTAATATTTATTGTGATATATTGACTGTCGATGCCAGCTATTTCCAACCCAAATGGCTTACTGAGCCAAAAATTGTCATTGTCTTAACCAGGGCCGCACATTGAATGACATATTAATGAGGGCCGCATATTGGATGGCTTACTTTGACCCAGGCCCGTCGCCAGGATTTCCCAGCAGGGGGTCCAAAAACCACAATGGGGGCCACATTTTTTAAATACAATACTGGATGTATGCAGCAACCGGGGGACCAAGCATGAAATGGGGGGGCGGGCACCACTGCCCCCCCCCCGCTGGCGACGGCCTTGCTTTGACCTTAGCAAACTAAATTTTGCTTAAACTAATGTACTGCAAGCGTTCTGATCCTAACTGCAATTGTCCAGGCACGATAAAGAGGCACTGAGAACCACCTGCATCAAAATTTCAAATTCAACATTAGTAAGAAGGTTGTCATTATGTGGATACTTTTACTGCAGCGAAAACCTAATTGGGCCTCACGAAACCTTCGACTGGGCCGCGGGTTGGACATGGCTGGTCTGTGTTAAAGGACACCGTTGCATATTTGCCTCGCGTGTTCAAATTTCTGCCAAGAAACAGTGGGTCTGTCAGCATTTATACACGTAAGATACATTGCAACCATAATACCAGTGCCGCTCTTCCTAGTTTCTAAGGCACTGTTTGTTGTGCGAAAATGTATAATTTCGAGTTTGCTGAAACCATGGTAGCTCGACTACGAAAACGAGCTGGAAAGTTTGAGACCAAGAAATGTATCTCATAGTTTCTGTGTTTATGGCAGGCACTTTATACGTATTTGTGAATTTTTTAGTTGTGGCTGCATTCGGCCGTAATCAGTTGTACGTTTGCAAGGCGCACAAGTTAGTAAAAGTGATGAATTTGCCTTTTGATTTGCCGCGCCACAGTATGAACACGTCTCGACAGCATTCTGTAGAAATAAACTGCGGGTTTTCGTTCTCAGCGCGGTCATTTTGAAAGTTGCAGAGAAGCGTGAAGCTTCGGTCTAGGACAGTTCGCCGACGCCGTTTCGGCGACGGGACGTTTCGGCGATGGTGGTCGCAAAAGTTTTATGCGAAAAAATGTGTGCTTTTGAAATACTTTGAAGGTTAGGCTACAAAGGATGTTTGCTTCATAAGTGTTTTTGTTGTCATCTTGATGGCCAGTGGCCAGTGTAGTTCCCATCCATCAGGGTTTTGGAAGAACTTTGTGCGACCGTGACCACGTGTGTAAAGAGATATGGCGTGTGGCGTTTATTTTTGCTGGCATGAGGCGTTTGTGGGTTTGCACAAAAGTTAAGCCTGGACAGCATCTGTTGCTTTATCTTTCATGTAGGCAGAGGCGCATCTAGGGAGTCTGTTTGGCTGTCATGACAGACCCCTTTGCACCGCAGGTACTCAGCATTAAAAGCCGGTAAAATATCAAACGCTATCACTGCAGGTCTCAAATGCGGGTGTTTTGGAGCAGGCAACAGCCTACATTTCCCTTGTAACGTTGCATAGTACTATTACGAAACAATAACGTTATTGCCCTGTCTAAATAGCGCCTGCGCAGTGACATGAAACAATCCATGTTTTTGAACACTCGAAATTGACGTTGCGTCGAACGCACGTGTTTCTGAATTTCCTCCTCTGGCAGTGCCGGCTTGAATGCTGTCAGAATTTCATACACTGCCACGCACACGCAGGAGCTGTTTTTGTAATATTTCGCTTCATGGCGAGAGGACAGTCTCTAATTACGATCGTTTCGTTTTGCAGTTTCGGGCTAATTTTATCTGCTGTTTACACCTACTAGGTTCTGACAAAATTAAGTAAGTTTAGGCTTTCCTCAACGTCACG
>JGI24159J19872_10004021_pt1 | contig 18630 bp, 12 predicted proteins | sample Ectturendosymbi4_FD_19872 | JGI IMG/M metagenome (IMG submission 19872) | reverse complement strand
TCGCTGCGAACATCCTGCCACAACGCGACCGCAGGTCGTGGGTCGCGTCAGGTATTCGTCGCACGTCACTCGGCGGTCAGCAATCGCGCGCTAGCACATACGATGCGCAGGCCCAAGCTTCGTGCTCTGCGTCCACTCAGCGTGGTGGTGACGTGATGTTGCTGAGCGAAGAAGGCGACGCAACGAAGAGCACGTTGCAGAGAATGTCATCGGGCAGGATCGTGGCGAGAAGTACGCAGTCAGTCGACGTCTCCACAACTGAAACGCATTTGTTGTTTCCGGACAGTTGCTGGGATTTCCACGAACCGAACGGACGCTCTGCGAATAATGATTGGATTCGAGCAACAACTGGTTGTCAGTTTTTGGATCAGGTAGTGACAAAAAATGTGCATCACTTGGCAAACAAGGACGCATTTGGGTTGTTTTTTCTGTTTTGCTGAGTCAATACAGGCATACAGTTCAAGGGAAGACGTTTTCCATCCGGTACCCACATGACGTCAGGTTCAACTTTGATGTTTGTTGCGTGCAACGGATTCTTTCGCACGAAGACGTAAATGCAGTAGTTGTCAAATTTTTACTCGGAAATATTACAAGCTACGAAGTGAAGACGTTCGAAGAGTTGTCATTTGCTAAGCAAATAAATTTTTTGGTCTGGTTGCAACATCCTGGTTCCTGGGCATACTAAAGTCGCAAGGTTTATTGATCGTAACCAGTCATATCAAACTAAGATGAAATTGTGAGGTTGAAAGCTGTGGGGTCATCAGAAAACCAGTTGGTGAGGTTGAAATATTATACTAGCTCTCCTCAGGTTACATCCTTAGCTGTGTAAGATGTCCGTACTTTAAAATAGAGCAGCACAGGAGACGAGTACAATAACTGTGAAGCGCAGCCTTTTTCAAAAAATTTTGGATGCGTTCTATGAACTGGTAGTAAGACTATCAAAAACGAATTTGCCGCAATCGCAATCAATAGTTTTTTCCTACCTGACATTTCTTTGGCCTAGAACAGCTGTAGGTCTTAACGTTTATTGCTAGGCGCTTAACCAGTGAATGTGCGAGCCCTGTTTGGCTTGCTGTGCACCTTAATCAACCAGTCAAGGAGCAACGACTCGATAACCTTGCGGTTTTTCAGTGCCCTGGCGTTTTTGCAATTGCCATGGTTTCTTTCTCGTCTTTGAAATTCTTAACTTTCGCCAAATAAACTCAACTCAACTGTTTCTGTTTTTTTTCGCTGAAACATTTCGGTCATTTTTTGCTGAGACATTTTAGTCACTGAAATATTTCGGTTATTTGTCTCACATTTGTACTAAAACCCGCCATAAAAGTGTTTTTAACCTATATTTTCAAACATTCTGACCGAAAATGACATACGTTTTTTCAGTCATTTCAAAAACGTTTCGGTTTATGACCGAAAAAACCCCAGCCCTGTTGGTGCGCTGCACGTATTTAAAGAACTACTGTAACTTCTCGACTTATTTTTCTGCAATCCAAGTTAGGCGGAAATCTTGTCACAAAAGATCGTTTTGCGGCGAGGACACACGCGCCTCGGCATCGCGAGTTCGAGTACTGTTTCGAGTACCGACTACTGTGATCCTGATATAATTAATCGACTATCGAGTTGGAAGAAACGCATTGCCTTTTATCGAAACATGTGCGCTGACTGTGATAGATCTGATAATTTTCTCGTTTGGTGCACAAAAACCTTTGTTCGCCTCCTTGCGTTTAACGGAGACAAATCAGGCCCCGTGTGGTGGCAGAAAAAGGCTGTTTCGTATTTCTGGGCAATTATCAGCACAATGACAACAGTCCTCTGTGCAAAACTCACTTTTGCCAGTTTGAACTTCTTCCCGGGGAAAACCCCTCATCAAAACCACGTGCTGGCCCGATGTGCAGCGCTGGTGCTTTAGAACTTGAACGCAGGTGGCAAGCGAACGTTCTGCTGTGTTATTATTCTGGGAGGGTGGCTGTCCGGCGGACAGCGAGTATACTCAAAACTCGCGTTTTTCTCGTTTCCTGTGCTACTGTTGCAACCTCTCCGGTGGTGTTGCGTTGATTGTGTGATTCACCACGAACGGGATGTGCGTGAAGAATAACACCACTATATGTGTAGCGCGAGCAAGCCATAGAAAGAGAGATTGCGAGCATGATCTCTATTGTTGCTTGCTGCCACGGTGCGAAGCTTTGCGCACATGCCGCTCGGGATTTCCGATCGCAACACTACATTTAAAACTCTCCTGTTTGTGGTGGAACCACTCTGCTCTGAAGCATACGTTGCTTTGCACCAAGCATCACTTTTGTGTGATTGCAGAACAACGCCGGCAAGGGCTGTGTGCAGCTGAGCAACCCTGCACGTTCAATGAACTGTGAGCATTTGACCGTGTCAATTCTGGTACTGACGTTACGACAACCATAAGGGGTGCGGAATTCTTAGCGATCTTCCGCTTATGACGTCGCCACTCGATTACCGCGTTATTCCGGCCTTGATGAAAAAGCGTGCATGATTTTATAAAGCATTGAAATTCTTCTGAAAGCGTTAGCAGTTTTGCTTCTGCGTTAAAAGAAAATCTGGTGGAGCTTACACTGTAACCTGAGTTCGGCATTCTAGCCATAATTTATGTTGCTAGACTTATTTCTAGGTTTGTGTTTGCTTACGGATGCAGTTCCATCTGCAGATTTGTGATACACCATTGCGCTTTTGTGTAAGTGTGATACTTCACTTCGTCACTGCGGTGACTGGGAACTTGNAACAGAATCGTAACGAAATTCAATTGAGTAATTTTTACGTCGTTTCCAAGTTGCTTTCATTACAGAAACTCGATCAAGTTTTAAGCCTCAGTCAGTAGTCACGGATCTAGTCATGAATAATAATCATACTAATCCGCAAATAAGTTCAGATCTGCAGATTTTATAGCGCTGGTTTTGTTTTAAACGTCAGTTGGTTTTGTTTTAAACGTGGCTTACCAAAATTCAAGAGATTCAAACCTTGCTTTGAAGCCGTTTGTCAAAAATTTAATGCTTTGAACGTGCAACAGACTTTCTTATTCCAAGCTGAAGCTTACGTGCTACTGCTGCCAGCTGTGCTGATGTTACACCAGCACGGTTTTAGTTTTTTTAGTCACCAAAAATTATTTTCAAACCAGTTAATTAAGATGTTGCAGTAATGTAAGATTTTTATAGTGTCTGGACAGAAAGTAAGATTTGTGATTTTTCATGAGGTGCCACTTCGTGAGATGGAACAAACATGATGATGGCAAAATGTGACATTTTCAGTCTCAACGCAAAATCCAGCGTCTCAGTACCGTAGTCTGAACATCTTTTTATGTGTCAGACCAAAAGTTGATGTAACATTTTATGGTGAAGCAAGTTTTTCAACGTTTTTGTGCTTATCACTAAGGTGTATTGTTGAACAAAAATGTGTTCGCTTTGCAACAATTGCACTGGTTGGATCTTGCGACGAACAAGCACGTGCTTGAAAACATCCGTTGCCTCCCGCTTGTTTTGATCGATGCTTGAAAAAGGTTGAACAACACTGCATTGAAAGAATCTGGAGTCTTCACAAAAAAAGAACCAATGTCTTTACTTTCACTGTCGCTGCAACAACGTTGCAAATGCCCTCGTGGGTAAACCCTCAAACTGAATTCGCGCGACAAGTTAAGAAGCATTCGCCAGTTTGTCACACATCTTGCCGTGATTTTACACGTATAGTTTTCTGACAGATGTAGCGTAACTAAAACTGCGGTTGTACGCGACAGGCGTAAGGCTACAGTTCTCTAACGAAAGAAACTTTTTTCGGCTTTTGGGATCACAAAAACATTTGCTCTCTGTGAAGAATGCCCGTGGCGGGAACACTGTCTTCGTTTATTTCACGGCCCGGATTAGAACAAATCGGTTTACACACTATCTACCAACCGGGATGGCTGAAAAATCTGTTGTTGACTATACAATCGCGTCGTGAATCGCGTCACGTGTGCATTGTTATGTCACATTCCGAGCGGAAAAGTTGCAGTCGACCTTTGCTGCTTCAATTCGGCTGCAAAACGTGGACAAAAGTGTGAATGATGGGGATTTGCGTCTGTGAGCGTAGGACTAATGGTTGCTCCCATTCTTGAGTTTGTTACGGAGGGTCAGAGACCAGTTTTATTTTTCCGCTGGGAAATCATGCTCTCAACGCATGAGCGCTGAGCAGCGCGTCAAAGCTTCTGTCACAACGGCACATGGAAAGTAAGCAATAGTCGCCGAGTGCGAAGTCTGTTAAACGAACTTTATCACTTGGTTTTCTACCAACTGTTTTTATCGAAGCAATCGAAAAGATGAGGCGCAATAACTGTTGTGTTCGCTTTTGCTATCTGTTGCTTCAACACAACTTTATTTGCTTGAACTAAGTATTTGGGTGCAGTTGGTAATGGGTTTGCAGTGCAGATAGTTGAGTGTGGAGAGCAAGATTTGCACGACACCCAGTGATGAGTAAGCTGTAGTCCGTCAAGCCAAAAGCGATGGATCTCCAGGATTTCCAAAAATAAATTTCGCACGTTCAAAATGCCCAGCGAAACCAATAGCGATAATGGCTCTGGGCCTCTGAAAACGCTATGGCGAAAGACAATGGGAACGGCCAGGACTTACCAAACTTTGGGTAAAAAGTGTGCAACACGGACAAATTGGCTGAAACACTGAGCGGAGACCTCATTTTTAGTCGTTCGTTCTCAAACATGAGAAAAGGTTGTAGAAAGTAGGCGATGTGGGGGAAGAAACGCTGTATTCTGTCAGGCACATTAAAAGCGAGAAATGACCCGCAAAAGTCGCCCATAAACACAACAAGGTTGCCCATCAATGGGCTATAGTATACTGTTGAAAATTCTCTTGAAAAGCGCTTTCATTTTTGACAGGCTGCTATGCTCAGCATCAGAGTAGTTGCTGTTTTCGTGCTCGAGATGCTTTGTGTTTTACGTTTGTCATCGACTATCCAACATCGTAGAGCCGCTATAAGTTTTTAAGGGATAGATGTTTGTGGTACCACATGGAGATGCTGCATATTCGTGAAAACAGGAAATTTTTGAATGAACGAATGTGCCTGTATTCATTTAGTTGATGAAAATTCATCAATGGGCATATCGTGGCTAGGGGTCCAAAACCAATAGCCTTGGGATCAGGAACGCCAGAACAGCGGTAGGGCAGTAAAAAAATTGACGGCAATGGAAAGTTGCAAAAACCAAGAAAATCGTTAGCAGATATGTTTGTTTTGATTTATTAACAATGTTGACCTCAAAAATAATAACGTAAAAACATTTTGAATTTTCTGCGTGCGCGAATAGCTGCAATCGATTTGTCTCAAGTCGATATTGATAAAATGGGGGGAAACGGGTATGGATGAAATCAAACCATGAATTATGATACTGTTATGAAAAGGCACCTCCACCCGCGTTGCTTCCCTTCTGAAAGGGCAGGGGGGCAATGCCCCCCGTTCTTCGGCGTCCCTGCTGGAATTCTCTCGAAAATGGCCCTCGTAGGTCGTCTGGGTTTGAAAGACAATGCTTGGCAGTACAACTTCGTGCATCTGTTAGTTCTTGTTTGGTTATGAAGTAGATTTGCAAGCTTTTATTTAAAGAGTAGCTGGTGGAGCGAGTATGCGTCCGTACCAGTCGTTTCAGTACATTTTGCCAGTGTCGATTTTAACCAGGCCTGCTGTTCGAAAAGTGACAGAATGCTGATTTTCAGTTGAGCCACACAACTGCACTTACCGCACGTAGTGACTGGCGCGGGAGTTCAAACTCTGTCACAAGTTCCAAACCAATTACGAAATAAGCAGTGAATTAGCAGATCAATTAATCTCGGCAGAGTCGGCCATAAATACTGGATTAACTGTGTTTTGCTGTTTATGGCAAACGTTAGCGACAGTCACGTTGCAGAAAGCCGCAGCCAGCATGACAAAAACACCCAAGCATGTGGTAAAATGCCCTTCTGACTCTCCTCAGTCGACGGTCAGTTTTGTATCATGATCATCTGCAACAAAGTAAAGGCAACCTTCTGCGAAACAACAAGATTGTGAATTTTGATTTGACTTTCATTTCAAGCTGTACGTCATCCATGATTGCGCCATCTATGATTACTTGTAACGTTTACCTCATTTCATTGCTTAGCTCACCCTCGGGTTTTCAGAATTGTCTATGAAATGAAGTCCCGCTGTAACCCGAATGGCTTTGGGACATTAAGTGGAGAGCGGATCAGATGCTGGGATTGTTGTTGCATTAAAACGGAAATGTGCAGTTCGTTGATTTCTAACAGTGTCGTGAAACTAAGGTGGTTTACCTCACATCAACAGCTGGTTTTGTTCACATGAGCATGTTGCCTTGACCTAGCTAGCCTATAATTAGGTAAACTTCGCTCTGGGAATGACAGAGCCAACGACCGTGGCAAAAGTGGCAATGACGCGAGCTAGTAGCAAGTCATGATTCGCAAATGTGTTCGTGGCAATGCAAGTGGTCCGCACGCAAATATAGTGAAATTGCTCAACACTGGATTAAAATGATTGCTACAAATAAATTCCCAAAACGTATTCAGCATAGCGCTGAAGTCTCGGAGTTATGGCAAACATTAAGGCTAAGCGAACACGACACCTACCTGTCGTTGCCATTTTCTGCCAAAGTAACGCATTGGTGGTACTACCGTTTGAAAGGCAGACACAACCTTAGGTGAACTTTGCTTCCATGCTGGTGTATTTGTGTTACAGGGAGATTGACCAATGTCCGCGTGGCGTCAGTAACAGCGGGAAACCTCCGTAACAGAAACCCGCTAACAGGAGTGTCAGTGCCGCATGGCATACCGCACTTTGCAATTGTTTCATCAGTGAAACGTCCCCTGTCTGTTTGCATTTAAGGTTTAAATCGTCTGTGTCACTCGCAGGTCTTTTTCAAGGTTTGGTCTTGCTGACCGCAAAGACATTTTGAGAAACCGGAAGTCCTTTATCCGAACACCGAGATGGTCGTAAAGCAAGGCTTTAATGTATTTTTGCGGTGTTTATACAGCGAGGTTCTGCTGTATTTTGAGACGCCGTTTCCGTCGCTCAAAACACTATAAAAAAACACTGTCACACGTCGTTCTGCTGAAAGTAGAGAAAAAGCGTGAAAACCGGAGTCGCCGTCTGCCGTGCAGTTCCAGCCTTCCCAAGACAGGAACCTTTTACAGGAAATACCGGGACGACCAAAAACATCGTCCGCTTTTTTGGCGTGCCCTTGTCGAAAACGTGAAACAAGGAAATGATCAAAACTTTTCAAAGATTTTTGATCTATCGTCCAAGCTTCACCAAGTGTACATGCTTGTGGTACGCAGGCTCTTGCGTGGTAGCCTACGTGAGACGGATGTTACGCCCTTGGTGAAAGTCGATTTCGTGCGTAGGTTTCCAAAGCTATCTGTCAAATGCAAATAACCGCGTTTCCGATTCAACGACATTTGTAAAACCCCAACCGTTGTGAACTTTGCTGGGTTTGTTAATTGCGCGTGCGTCACGGCGGAGGCGTGTCTCTGTCAAAGCGGAGGTGTGTCTCTGGGCGTTTTGGTTTGCGAACGGAAACGCGCATCCCAGCAAGCGAGGCATGAGGACTAATGGTGGAAAGGTGACTCGAAAAGTTGGAAAGCATTTCGAAAATATCTGCATGCTGTCCTTCGTTTTTATCACATTGAACTTACAATCAGACACAAAGCAGGGGTGGTGAACCTGTTTACTATCACGTGCCCCGTAAATTGTGGATTATCGCAGGCTGGCCGCAAATAACAATTGATTTTATCCTAACATTCTACCTTTATCGTACTACGAGGGATAGAGTCTTCTTATGACACACTGTCTTAAGTACCTGCTATCATGGAGCTTCGTTTTCACGCGATTTTGTACTCTAAATTGCGTAACGAAAATTCTGATGCGGGCCATTTGAAATGTTCACGCGGGCCGCAGGTTCCCCGCCCCTGATGTAATGGTAGAAAATACCATTTCTGCGACTGAAGTCTTCCGAGATGTCAAGAACTTGAAAGCTGGCAAGACTGCAAGTCGTGATGAAGTGCGAACGGAAATGGTTTAAACCCTGAACAGACAAATTGAAGTAATTAGTCTCCAGAAAAGTGATGCAGTCGAATCCATCAGCAAATTTTCTGAATAGGAAATCGATTTCACGCAACACTACGCATCCTCAGTCCGGAAATCTGCCGGCAATGCTTACGGGTGCAAGGTTGAAAGGAAGGCTAAAGCAAGAGCAGAGACAGCGAGGAAATTCACGACTTAAATGCATAAATCGAAACACAAGCAGTGGGCAAGCAAAACTGGAAAATAGACCGTTCTCCTGTGTTCCCTCTTGCGCAACTGCGCAGAACCACCAGACCATTTGCGCAATGAAATCTCATTCTCGCGCACTTGCGACATTCCAAAATAATACCGTATAAATATCACATAGCCCTTTTAACCCTTGAAAACATTTTAGTGGCTGTGTGTCTACATGGTTGCGCAATTGCATGCGTACTGAAACAAACATTTACGAAGAGTAAAATTTTCTCAAAGGGAACACTGCCTTTCTTATAGTTGCTATGACAAAAACTGTAAAATTAGCTGACGCCGGTTACAGAGCAACAAACAGCTACGAGCAACGCGGCCAAATCCAACCTCACCAGCCTCAAGCGACTCAACGAAAAAGCAATCCACTCTCCTTTGGACACGAAAAACCGTGTACCTGATAATGTGACAAGAAAAATGACCCACATGTTCGGGCTACATCATTACTCCACCTGCTAACTCTGTGGAAGAAATAAAAAAGCTTAAATATTAAGACAGTGATTACCTACAAAAGACACACCACAGTTGGGCAAAAACTAATTGCAAGCACCTTGTTTTAAATAAGACAAAAATAGGCCTAAGGTTCGTCAGGGCCTTGCAAGAATTGTGCATTTTGTGGTTGCCATGGAAAATAACAAACCCATGGCCCCAAATATTTCACAAATCCTAACAAAAAATTAAACTTTCCCGCTGAACCAAAATCTGGCATGTGCAAAATATGGAATTTAGGTCGCGACTTGTGTGATTCACAACCAACAGTATGTTTGCAAAACCGTAAAGATATTTGCCAAGAAGCGGGTAACACACCGAAGCACTTGGAATAAATCAGATTCGAGAGATGACAGCGATCAAATGACCTTATCGTGGCACTATAGTGTGTTTCGTTGCAATCTAAATAAGCTATCAATATATGACGCTTACATTGAACAAACCAGTTTTTGACTCCCTGGATACTTGTGAAGGTAAATGGCCTAAAAATATAAATGCACAAATTAACATTCGAAGCATGATCCTTGCTAGTGAAATAATTCTTCTCACTTTTTTGTCAACTCGCTATGTTCATTGATATATTTGCTTTGCCATTCCTGCCGATTTGTTTGATCCCATTCCTTAAGACATATCAATTTATTTTATTTCCGAATTTTGTGCCAGCTTTCCAATGTTTGCCATTGAAAGATCATGTTTTAGTCTACGTAACATCTGTCAACCTCAAGACCGCCTTTCAGCATAAGCACCCCACTACAGGTTTCTTAGTCATCAGCGCGTTGCTAGCATAAAAGCTGTGACTTTGTTGTTCTAATTGGCGTCAGATAGTGTTTCAGTTTTGGTAAAAGCAGTTACACGAGAACGGCTTATTTTCCAGTTTTTACTTGCCGCAGCTTGTGGGAACGATTTATTTATTTCGAGTTTTTCGTTTTGGTTTTGAGTTTGCTTGCTTTCTCCTCCCTTACTTTAGTCCTTAGCATTGCGTGCAGACTCCAGGACTTGAGAATGCGCCGAGTTACGTGAAATCGATTTCCTCTCAAGAAAAATTGCTGATTGATTCTACTACGTCACATTTGCTGAGACTCGTTACTTGAACGCAGATATGTGCGAGTCTGAGTTATCGCAGAGCCCAGTCGGACGATTCCTCGGAAGTTTCCAGCAATCCTAAACCTGTCAAATGTTGGTTCTGAACATAGTTTTTTTTCACCCCAGCTCGTGTGCGTTCGTGGCGTTGTGGACAGACACCGATGTATCATTGGCAAACCGGAGTGATCATACCCATACACAAGAAGCGAGACAGGGGGGAATGCATTAAATACCGTGGCATTCCCCTTTAACCTCTCTGGAAAAGTGCACGCTAAGTGCTTTGAAGGAAGGTTCGGCGAAATAATTGGTCTTCACTCCCCAAAATTTCTTGGAGAAACCTTGTTAAAGTTATGCCGAAGATGTCTACGCTTGTTTTGTCGACCTCGAGAAAGCATACGACCGGATCCATCGAGAAAAGCTTTGGGGAGGTTTGGGAGAGCACGGTGTTGACAGCCGTCTGTTACTGGCTGCCAAGTCACTGTATTTCTGCTCAGGAGTTTGTGTCTGTCTCGACGGCATTAAATCACATCCAGGGGTGGATCCAGCCAGTAAGGTTGAAGGGGGGCAAAATATTTGGTTGTCAAGTCTCATGACGGCTTCGCTTACTGAAAGAGAGATGAAGTATACGTCACAACACTGCTGTGACAAAACAATGGGCGACAAAATGGCCTTATGTCGCGAATGCTGTTTTTCGAAATGTACAAAACCATGGTGAATAAAGTTACTTTCGTAGGTTTTAGAGGGGGCGATCGTCCCAATCGCCCCCCCCCCGGATCCGCCCTGGTCACAACCTATCACCGTGGGTATTGGTCTGCCACAAGGATGTGTGCTGTCGCCGCTCGACGGCGAGGGTGTCACTGTTGGAAGCTGTCGGATCAACTGTTTGCTTTTGCAAATGATTTGGTAGTGCCAGTATCTTCTGAACAGAATGCACTTGATCGGCTTTGTTTTACTTACAACCAAAAGGAAATGAAAATTAGCACCGAAAAGACCCAGGTATTATGTCTGTATAGAAATGCAAGTTGGTGCGGGCTACAAGCAAGCACCAATACACTACAACGGGTCAGGAACTTCAAGTAGCTTGGGGTGGTATTCACGAGTGGCGGAAAGCAGGCAAGGAAACTGATACGAGGATTGCCAAATCAAACACGGTATAACGTGAGCTTGAGTTTTAACACCGAAAAGCTTTTAATATTAACCATTAATTGATTTTTGTTTCTATACTCATCTATAATAATAGATTTTGAGTCCTAAAGCGGCAGAGTGATCGTGCGTGGTCGCGAAAAAATGCATAGCTGTGAATTTCGTAAAGCCCTGAATGTCGAGTCACTTCTATTCCAACTAAAGCTATCCAAGATGAGTCCTGCCAGCTCCACCCACGGGAAGGCGACTGAGAGGTCAACACAGGACCAGATTAGACCTTGAACCTTGCTTGGTCCCGCCTTGCTGTGAACCTAGTCGGAATCACCTGAGGTTGCTGAAAACAATGATGTATTTCGAGACCTAGGGCTGTTGCCCCCTTTCTAGAGGAAGAGCTGTGTGTTCTGGGAACCTCACACGTTGTTTAATTTCTTGTTTGGAGAATAGATACAGACTGGTTATTTTGAAAATCAAAATGTGCGAATTATGAAAAAAGTAAGGTGCTTTTCAATCTTCTCAGAAATGCTCACGTATTTTTTGTGATATTTGGGAGTCAACCAACTTTTGCTCCACTGTTAAAAAAGTTTGCCTACTTCACTGGTTGCAAGTTTCTTGGATTCTGCCAAGAATCACCGAACACCAAANCCAACAATATTCAAACGGATCAGCGTTTGATGTTAACGCCGCTTGATGGCGTTGATCCGTCATGCGACTTTCATCTGTCCGAACGGAATATGATTGAAAACGCTTATTGAGTCAGTAATTTCTTTCCTGGTATGGGCAGTTGTGACTGTGGGTGAACAGACTTGGCGGTATCTTCGTAGAATGAAAGAGCGCACATGTCTTTAGTCTTTTACTCTATGCTGAGCGCTTTCTGTGAAGTCGATCTGACTTGGTTGCGCTTGTCAACCGTCCGCTCTGCGGGGTACCGCGCTTCTGTACGCTGCGCGCTCATTGTCTTCGCGAAATTGTACGCGCTCTTGGCGTCGTTCTGTAATGTTCAGCTGCCACGCGAAAGCGTCGCGCGTCTAACAGTTGCTGCTGCGCAAAATTTCTAGCGATTCGTGCTGCTGAGGAAGCCTCAACTGAGGATATAGCAAAAGTGGAACGCCTGGTTTGTGACGTAACAAGCGGCTGAGCGCTGATGCTTGTTCGCCAGANTGGTTGTNTCTCCACCATGAAATCAATTTTATTTTTTCAATCAGGTGCTTGACAAACCGCTATTGAAAGAAAAAGTAATTTTCTGTAATTGACAGTTGCATGATGTAGCTGTGTCAAGGTCTGTTTTGTGTTTGCTTGAAGTAATTTTTCGTGACAGGTTTTCGTCGATTTCACTCATAAAACAGTGTAAAGATACCGAGCGCAACAGCTACTTGTAATTGCCAGCTTCAGCACGTCAAGTAACTGTCATTTTTATTGCATGTATTTTTTGAATTCGCTTTTTGTATAAATAACGTATAGGCCTAGTATGGAGTTTCAGGTAATAAGTGAATGGACAACTTTTGAATTAAGACAGCAAATAGCGTTTTCATCAATTACTACACGTAAGAGCTTAGTTATACTAATGAGGAGAGAAAATTGTGTAGTTAAATCCCAAGGTTCGTAAAACGTTTCTTTCATCCAAATCGTTTTGAGTTACCTTAACATTGACCTAGAAGTTGTACTCTTAAAAAAATTCAAAAGTACAAAAAATAAAGAGATGGATTTAATTTTATGTGTTTTACGAAATTTTTGATTGAAGAAAAAGTTGGGTTGCGGTGAAAGGATTGAAATATATCAAGATTTCTTTATTTCCTGGCGCTTTTTTCCGCCATTGATTTGCTTTACGGCATGGTCAACGCTTAAGAAAATTTCATTGCTTTGCACTTCATCTGCAATGTTTTAAATTATTACTCCAAAAAGATTTATTTGTGTATTTGAAGAAAATAGTGCTCTTCTTGTGTTTGGAAATTAACTTTTCTGTGCATTGGTTACATCATGTTGAGATAAGTTTCATTTGTTGATATTTCTTCATGCTGAAGACGCTTCATTCACTTTCAAACCAGCATTTCTCTTGGGTCGGCTGCGGGGGGCAGCACCCCCCCAGGAGGCCATGAAATACCTCACGATTTTGAATAACCTTTGCTAGGTCTGCATGCCACAAACGAAAGCGCGACCAAACCAGTTCGGAGACCTAACATGTCGCCTGGTCCTTTTGTCGACCTCCGGTACGTTTCCCTGTGGGTGTTGTCAGCTGGGTTGTTGCGAATTTGCTGGATTCTCGCTTCGCACACCTTGCATTTTTGCCGTTACTTACACTTTAGTAAGTCCTTCGTTTGAATAGTTATTGACTGCCTGCTGAAATGCGGGACAGACCCGATTTTTGTAGTGGTTGTGGTTTGCCTTGCCACTCCCGCATTGTTTGTTCCAAAGTATTTTTGCAAAGTGTTTCGTTTGGCGTGTATTTTTTGTGTGGTGGTTATACACAAACGCTGAGGTTGCCTGGGTCATATGTGCGCCTAGGTTAAGAACCAACCCAGTCGTTTTTGGGTTAGTCAGCGTCGCTACGTCACATTCGACGACTGAAAGACCGGAAACCTGACGCAAATGATATTACGCAGGCTTGCATTTACACCCTCCGCTGTGCACTTCGTAAGCAGCGAAGTTTATGGTCAGACTTCTCTGAAAAATAACGAATAGCTTTGATACCCTGTACAAATAAGGGTTAAGTTACGGATAGCGGAACAAGACGGATCGGGGTGTACGGAACCCCGCTAATTTCAAGGAGGGTCCAAGATACAACGGATCCCCACTATTTTACTGCACTTTCCGGTTTTCGTTACGAAGCGCATCATCTTACAAGTTTTGCTGTGTGCATGGATGTTGTCGGTAACGAAAACGCTTTATTTTCATCTCAACGTTGCAGTGACGTCGCCCTGCATACGCGTCGCTCGGTCTGTCGCCGACGTCTTGATACGAAGTACCTTTGTGACAAACGAATGAACCGTCGGTTTGCAACAAGCAAGGTCGGGATTGTCGAGTGCGCAGTGAAACGTTTAAAATGCTGCGTCTTTCCAAAAAATTACTCCCATACGACGTTGGCGCCCAGAGTCTGAGGATAACAAAGTCTTATGCAAGGATACGACGAGGACGTCCAATGGTTATGATGTATAACTAACTGGCACAACCTGAAAATTGGTTCCGCTCTTGTTTGTACAAATTTATATTTTTTTTACCGCAGGTTTACAGTACTTCATAGAGGAACATGTATCTTTCGAAGTTGACGGTACTGACAAAAAACGTATAAAAACAAAAAACTGTATTTTCAGATATTGTACAAAAAGGGCATTCCAAGGATGACTGGTCACCGATATCTGGTGTAGGAAGCGGGGGGTGAAACCGCACCCCCAAAAGTTTTGATTTGGTGAAAATCCGGGCAAAATCTTTGAGAACCTTCTAAAACTCCCTGAAAGTCTGAGCAAAAATGGCGCCCAACATGTTTTGATTTGAAAATAATGGCGTCCGAATTGACACGAAGATCTTTTTTTTGGAGGTCACTTATTTTGAAGCATTTTCGGGCAAGTTTGCGAGAATCTGGGCAAAATTCCTTCGCGCCCCCAAAAATTTGCCTGCTCCTACACCTGTGATCAACCATGATGGACGTAGCGCGTCTAGATCGGACTCTCAAACCCCGAGTATGCGGATTGTTCCGTCGCCCCTGGTTTGAATGATCCCTGCCTTTGGCAAAGGTCAATGATGTCGGCGAAGCAATATTGTTTTCAAGTAATCTCCAGGAAGAAGCCGCCAGGTTTGGCAGTCGCTTGCGCTCTTCATTTTCAAAGCTGCAATTGACGTTACAATAACATTTTTATGACGTCACAAAAGCATTTACAGTGCTGTGGCGCTTGTATTCGTTTTTTTTACAGAAATTCCGTCTCAAATTTCTCTTCAATGAAGTTCCGTCTCAACGTCTTTCAATTAAATTCCGTATCAAAAATAGTTTCAATGAATTTCCAGCTGAAGGTCNCGTGGTAGTTGCGGNTTGCATGTCTGAGAAAAATTAGCTCAGCTGGAAGCTTTCATGACGTCGTCTCATTCCCTGGTCGCGCATTCAACCAAGGCCTTCTCTCTTAAGGCCTTGATTCAACCGAAACGATACGCATGCCATGCAATGTCCTGTTGCTCACGACGATACTGCGAAACTGATTAAAAATAAACTCGCCGGTTATCAGCGACAATTTAATGTGTCATGCGATTGACTGGCAGTGATGATTTAGTCATTTCCGACGTTCGCCAGAGCGTTTCGCGAAGGAAGAGCGGAACTCTCGAGGAATAGCTGTCACTGCCACAACACATCCTTCTCACCTGTCAGTCGCTGCGTCCCACCTGTCAGCTGCATAAATAAGAATAAAAAAAACGCCTGGTATAGTTTTGCAAGACTTGCAGCTAGGTCTCGGAAAACTAACGCCGTAGATGCGTTTGGTAACTTGGTAGTTTCCTGGTAATGATGACGTTTTCTAATCCTCATCTACATGTTTTGATATTGTACAGCAGGCAGTTCAAGCATTCAGTCATGTTGCTTCCACCGCTATTTTTGTTTTGCGACTACATGGCGCCGTCGGTAATCGTGGTCTTGTGTGCTCAACTGCATTTGTTTTGCTTTGTATTGAAAAGGTGCCGAGGTTAACCGGCGAAGCAGCAGTTATGAGTGGGTGAATATTTGACTCTGAACAGTAGCAAAGAGGCAGAATTTCACGTGTGAGCAACCTGCAGGGTGAGATATACCCATGGGTGAGATACCCAGGGTGAGATGTACCCATGGGCGTCGGAAGTTTTTTTTCCAGGGAGGATCAACCAGTGGATTTTTACAAAATTTTTTCTAGGGGTGTGGCGTAAACTGGTGAAATTTGATTTTTCCTACTCAAAACTAGAAAACAACGTGTTTTTGCTGAAATTATCAAAAACCAGAGGCTTGCCCCCCTCTTTCCGACCCCCACGGATATACCTAATTAATCATCCGGAGTTTTGTTTTCTTCTTTCTTGGGAAAAGTTGCAGATATCGTTAAAAACACAACTGAAGTAAAAAATGCTGAATAAACGTTTCTTGCGGGTGTCCTTACTACGCCATAGGAACGCGGTTCGACAAATGAGGTTGGTCTATTTATCCCACTATCCATTCCTTCTGCATTTCCATGTCGAAGATAAGACCTTCCTGAATAAAAACGTTCGCGCAAGGATTGATTTTCTTTCAGTTAATGTGGCGCAAAAACTGAAAATCCCTAAATGTAAAGTCTCCAGGTTAATATCGTGTGATTGACCTTCGCAGCGCGAAGTGTTGCAAAATCGATTGAAGAAAAAAGCTTTTTTTGATGAAGCCAAACTGACTACGCCGCTACGTTGACTTAAAGCTTTAAATGCAGCTTTGTTCTGACGTGGCGGAATTCCTTTCGAATTGCGCGCGTTTAACGCATGTTGTGCTGTCGTCGCTTGGCAGAAAGGCTGATCTTTTTGTGTGCGACCTGCCTGTCCAAATGAATTGTTTTTGGCAGAAGGGAGCTGCTGGAATGTGTGCTGCTCAAAAACGGTACGATCGAGCTTAGGTCTCGAATCTTTTCCACTGTTGCGACTTAAAGGGCGCAGTTAACCTTTTTTAAAGTTAATCAGGTAGATTACCAGGAACCGAAGTTGAGATCAACACCACCATAAACGAATGGCACAGAAAGGTTAGAGCAGCCGTTATAAACGTGGATATAATCATACTGCGCGGTGCGACAGGGACGGCACCGTTCCAACTTCCAGCTTAACGGTGTTTAAAAGATTTTCCTGCAGCGGCCATTTTCCGAAATTGCACAACGTCAGTGGCGTGGGAGTGATCATTAAATTAATGAAATCTGTGGGATTGTGATCAGTATTCTGAAGCGATTTGCAGGCGGGAGACTTTTGGCGTCGCTCACGAAAAATCGCGGGCTCGAACAGAACCAGGAATCCGGATATTTTTCGTATCGTTCGAGCAGCCGCGAAAACTGGTCGTTGTTTTGATCGGACGTGGGCGGTTACATTTATCGGTCGTAGAATATTGCAGCAAGTTGTACAGTTCGAAGTATATCAATCTTTGGGCTTCATTTCAATGTACGATGAATGCGGTTGAATTACTCCGATGCTGACAACATGTTGTTTTGTGTGGGCCAGTAGCTCTCATGCCGCTGGGCCGTATATTTATAGAGAGAGGGGGGAGGGTTTGTAACCAATAAAAGAATATGAGATTTTTCGACCGAGAAACGATTTAACTGATGTCTACTGCGCACGTGCCTTGCGCAGGTCTCTGAAACTGGTGGTTCACAGCTAAATAGAGTATTTGTAAGACCCGAATCGGGTCCCTAAAACGCCTTTTGGGTCCCTAAAACGCTTAAAACGCCTTTAAAAAAACCTGGTTTTATCACTTTACAAGCAAGGGGCGCTGTATAGGATTTGCCCAATATTTGCTCATGACTAAAGTCTGCCTGAAATTTACTTTGTGTGTTTTCCGTATGCGCGGTCTGATGTCAGGAGCTGGTTGTCGATTTGTGGGCTTTTCTCAGATGTCGCGCTCATTGCTTTCGCGATGCTTGCTTTGGTTCGTCAAAAGCAGTGGTTCCCAACCTTTTGCGCATGTCCCCATTAATCACCTGTAATATCCTGATTGCCCCCATGCGTTGGTATATGAATCTTATGATTTGAAAAGTGAATTCCATTTCAGCTAAACAGCTTGAAACGCCACTACCTTGGCTTAAACAAGTTTCCAGAGAATCTATGAGAAAGAAGAATGAAATAAACAATTAAATTCGAAAATTTGGACCCATACGTCGGCCTTCCATTACCCCCTTAAAAATCTAATTGCCCTCTTTGGGGCGTACGCCCTAGGTTGGGAACCACTGGTATAAAGTACCATTTATATGTAGTACATTTTCAATTGAACGTTGGTCATAAGAAATTTTTGATGAAAGATATGCCCTAAAGAATAGTTTCTTCTGTCAGTTTTCCATTGCCTGTGACGGGACTGAAAAAAATTGGTTGTGCTGTTAAAGTTAAATTAAGAATTTAATGCTTTCGAAACGTTTTACGCGTATTTTTCATGTGCCCAGATGCAGCAATGTTAGCGAAATAAATTATAAAACATTGCTGTTTGTATACAACTCCATGCTGCTGATGCAAAGTCGGAAATAATGGTGTTATCATGGGGAAGACGTCTGAAAGATGCAGATGGTGCGAAGTAATCGCGTATATCATCATCTTGGTGGCAGCATTTTCTCTTTCACAAGGTAAGTTGACCGCTAAGCTGATGGTTAGAAGTGAGATCTCTGCATTTTGTGTTGTTCCTAAACCATCGCCTTCCGTTGTCAAAAAAAGTGACTGCAATGCATCCCTTCATTGGAAAAATGTGGCTGAATATTCTTTTCAGGAAATGATTAGGGACATTGTATCCGAAATGAAATACTTTTGAATGCATCTTTAAGCATTGGTGAATGGAAACAGACATTTTGCTCTTTCAGTTTCCTTATACAGGGTGACCCAAAAAGATGCGTACCCATATTTTGTTCGATAAAAAACCCATTTTTTAACGAATGTCTTTTCTGTTGCAGGACGTGATAG
>JGI24159J19872_10004020_pt1 | contig 18631 bp, 8 predicted proteins | sample Ectturendosymbi4_FD_19872 | JGI IMG/M metagenome (IMG submission 19872) | reverse complement strand
TTCTCAACCGGTGGTCCGCGGACCCCTGGGGGTCCGCGAAACGTTTTCAGAGGGTCCGTGAGAACTTTGAAATATAAATTACGAGTTTTGAAACTTTTTGCTGTTTATCATCGCTTTTTGAAATAGGCTTGAACATTTGCTTAATTGCCTATTGTGATGGGACAATACAAGAGCTTATTGAGATTTATCCCCCGCAGGGAAGGCCTATTGTGATGCAATAGATAGCACCAAAAGGGGTCCGCCAAGATGCTTTGACAGCACCAAAAGGGGTCCGCCAAGATCAGAAGGTTGAGAACCACTGCTTTAGCAGGAGTGTAGTGGGACGGGAACGCGTGGGAACGGCGTTCGCACACCTTTTTCACGTTTTGCTTTAAAAAAAGTTGGAGCTGTTTTAAAATGTCTATGTTTGTGGATGCCTTCCCACACCTTTTTTCTTAGCGTTACATCCATGGTCCTTAGTTTTAAAGCAATATGATTAATACCTCAATTTTGTTGACATAAGTTGACGTAAGAACCAGATAATCAAAATCAGAAAATTCCTACAATTGAAAAAATACTGCAGGAGTTTTATTAATTAGCCTGTTCTTCGCGCAAATAATTGTTTGAAAACTTGTAATTATCTTTCCACCTGCCTCAGCGGGATACAATACAAACTTTTAAAAATGTGTTGAAGTTATTGGACATGGATGTAAGCCGAGAACAAATTCGACGTCCATGACGTACCTACAGTTAAGTTAATGATAACGATAAGACGTTCTTACTCTGTAGAACGCTAGAGTATATATTCTGCATTCAGCAGCAAACGAACATAATAACAATTTACGCATAAGCACTGAAAAATGAACTTGGCTAATGAAAGTGGGCACAGGAACATTCTCACTGTTAGGCAATGTAGAATGAATGTTGTTATGAAATAACTTGCTTTTCAAATGTTTATTCGCAAATGACATCCACTGCTCAGTGGAGCTTATGACGCTCAAAAGTATCCTCAGCCGTTACGTTTATCTATTCTCTAAGAAAAGTAAAATACTTTTATGTTGAATATTTTGAAGTTTAATTTGTTTTATTTAAACGTTTTAATGCTTTATTACCCAACCAACTGTCGCAGGATTTATTTCAAATGAACCAAAAGAGCATGTTCTAATGTGAAATTGCAAAAGTGCAATTGTTCCGTCATTAGTAAGTCTATTCCCATGGATGATGTTCCAATACCGGAAAGGTTGCACAATATGTGACGTTGTACAAGTGTAATGAAAAATTTCTTGGTATGATTCTTACATTTATTATTGGTAAACTCTGTTATGTATATTTATCGAGTTTCTTGTTAATTGTATTCATTTGGCTTTGTTCAAAGACGTTCGAAATTGACTAATCTAACGGAACACAATGTGATGGGTGATTTTACGTTCCTTATTCCTACATTTATGAGACAATACGAAGCTTTTTCATCAAAATCAAATAACACTACAATTTGAGGTGTACTTGGTGCCACGGGTAAAGCAGCGAGTGGATACAACTTTGTTTCTGTCATCAACCACTTCGGACCTTTCCTTCTCACCAACCTGCTCTTGGACAAAATGACGTCTCATGCCAGGAAGCGACCCGTAAGGATCATCAATATCTCCTCGCTAACTTACGGGTATTACGAGTCTGACATTATCTGAAAGTAAGCTATACTGTGTGCAGTGGTATGCGAAAGGAGTACATTCGTTTACAAACTGCATTACTGTTGTCCAAATATAAATGGACGGTATTTTCCACCGTAACATAGCCCCATTTCCTGCATAGGTGGGTGAAAAGATTGGACTTTGACGTATTCAACCAAGACACTGAAGATCTTAGTTTCTTTGAACACGTTCAAGTTTATGGCAACACGAAAGTCGCCAACATACTTTTTGCTTCTGAACTACACCGACGATCGCAAGATAAAACATAACGACTTTCTCACTGCATCCAGGTACAACTGCTTCCGTTTCATTATTCCTGATATGGACTAGGTTTTTCAAAGGCACACGCAGGTGAATGCCATCAAAATTGTTTAAACAAAGTGCTGTGTCCAGTTAAAAAAGAAAGAGGGACTCAATTTTGTTTGCATGTAGAGCGTTCTGCTGAAAGCATTATTGTTAGATCATGCGATATTGCATTGGCAGAAATGTTAATGAAAAGTACACAAGGTTATCGAGTATTCAGCAAAAGTGTACTGCCCACTTTTATTCACATCATTGCCACTACTTACCTGTGACAAATAACCACCCAAACAATTAAGTTTTTGATGCGTATAATTAAAATGGTTTCAAAAATCACATACAGCGTTTTGTTTTGCAACTTGGCATCACTTTTGAAATAGTAAATATTTCCGGAAAAATACAGTCAAAGTGCCTTGCCACTCTGTAATGTTTGAATTTATTCTTCACAAATTCTGAGAGGCAACTGAGAGTGAGAAATGTTGTATGCGTATTTCACAGAATTCGCTATTCTCTTCTCAAACAGCGTTTCGTTTTGAATAAGAGCAGCAAATTTGCCAATTTACAATGAAACAGGTTAAGCGCGTGTTCCTGCTTTTTGACTAAGTTTAATACCATAAAGTATGCATAGAATCTAAAAATAATCAAATTGGTCAAAAAAGGTGGACTGCATCCAGCAACCATAAATCATTCCTTTCCTCTTGCTTTTTCATTTAAGAGTCTGCTACTAACGTGGAAAAGAATGGAAAATTCCAACTTTCTTATGTAAACAAAAGAAAAGGGAAGCGTTGTCTTTTTCAGCATAAGAAATCATGCCGATTTGTTGCGTTTATGGCATTTTCAAAACCACCAATGGTCTAACTGTCACAACTTCGAAATGCAATAAAAGAAACCACCACTTCAGCAGTTTCTTATTAAAGGTTATTGCAAAGCCGAGAAAATGTTTCGAGCGTCAACAAAAAAATGGGTCTCACTGATGATATAGAAATAGGTTTTACCCTGTTAAAATTACCTTGGAAAGCAATAATTATTTGATCAGAGTATTAAATTAATGGTTTGCAACAGCTATCTTCCAATAGCGAAATGACTTGTAAAGTAGGCAAGTAATCGACCTGAACTATATTTTGTCGGTGCCCTTCATCAAACTAGCATTTTGGTCAGCTAAGATATACAGGAGTGTGCAAATTAATTGGCTCACTTGGATTTTTTCATGTGCAAGAACTTTGGACAAGCTTAAACATGCTTTATTTGGAAGAAACTTGATTTTTATATTGAAGCAATGAACAAACAACATTGTATAATGCTTTTCGCGAACAATAGGTACAAGTATGACGTCATTATGGTAGTCGTTTATTCACTAGGTAAGTCCCCTTCAGGCTGTTTCTGGTGGTACGTTTGACTGCAAAAAGTTGAAATTAAATGGCAGGTACTACTCCCAAATGGCGTGCCTGTTATTTTAACCCTTCATCCATATTGTAAAAGGTCATTGTGGGATGTTACCAACATGACTGGAGTAGGTCAAAGACCAGTATGTCGTGTTATTAGACAGGTCAAGGCAACAGGGCAATTTACCCTCAAAAAGGAAAAACATGGTCAAAAATGAAACCAACTCCAAATGTCATGCACATATCATGATAAATAGCAAAAATCAACACAAGAAAAATTAGTATTGACCCACAAAACGATTTGGAGTATCCTGAAGTACAAATTAGTGCGTCTCTTGTGAAAAGAAGGGTGGTTTTAGCTGGCAGAAAAGCCAGAAAGCCGCAACGAAACCAACTTTTGACTGAGAAATGCGATGCAACAGACTTTCATGAGCACAAAGTGCCAATAACGGAGTGCAGAAGATTGAAAAAAAATTTTTTCCCGACGAAAGTCCGTGTTTGGTGCAAGGTTAGCAGTGTTGTCATATCAGGAAAAGTTATGGGTAGAAGGTCACAAAGGAACATCATCATCCAAAGTGTTAAACATCCCAAAAAGAATTTTTTGGGGGATTTAAACTTCCAGGTCGTTCGATCACATTGCGCTATTACAGGGATGATGTATACAGAAAAACAAAGCGAGGTGATGCGACAGAAAGTGGTTAGGGAAATGGAATGAACGCTTAGAGCTGGAGGGGATATTTTCAAACAAGATTTGGCTCCCTGTAATTCTGCAAAAAAAAGTGAAACAATTTTAGAAGAGCAGGATGTCAAGGTTGTTGATTGGCCTGGGAACTCACCCGATATGAAACCCATCGAAAATTCGTGAAGTTTCATACCGCAGCGAGTAGGTAACGATTGCACCACCCTAACCAAGCCCATGGAGCTATTGTTGCCTTATGGTTCTGTAATGAAATATTGCTCACGACTGCCAAAAATTTGTGGAATCAATGCCAAAACGTGTCAAAGAGTCATTGAAGAAAAAAAGTGATCGTATCGCTTAGTACAAACGGCTTTGGTTTCATTTAAACCACAACAAAACAACAAAAAATAAATTTATGGCTCTTTTTGCTTCTGAGTAAATTAACTTGAACACTCCTGTAAGCTTCAGCTTGACTGAAATTGAGACCATTAGAAATAATTTAAAGAAGAATGCATTACATGGATATTTGTTAAGGTATTAGGTGCATTGAAATAATTCAGTAATTTTGAGGAGTACCACCTAAGTAATAACTATTAGCAAAGCAGAAAACGGCAGAAAGGCTTACAGACTAGAGAAAAGTAAACTAGTACTGCATCAAATGGTGAAGGACATTAGCAGTACCTTTTTGTTTCCGTCAATAAGACCTCCGGCCCTTGGATTTGTTTAAAACATGTACATCAGATGCCTTAACTTAGAGAGTTGCTGCTGGTTTTGCAAACTAAGCAGTTGTCAAAATTACGTCATCTTAATTGGTCACGATTGACCACCACTGGTTTTGTTGATCAGTCAGAGTCAAAAATGGCTAAAGCAACTGGTGATGAAAAAAGTTATAATTTACACAAAGTCTTATCCTTTTCAGGGAGCATTCGCACCGAAGTTACTGAAACGTTTACTGGTGTGAACTATTTACTCTCACAGCTTACCTATCCAATTCTACGGTAAGCCAAATTTATGTGCACTAACTTCTTTCGTCATCACAATTATATATTCATGTCGTTTGAAGTCTCCAATTGCTTTGATCATTACAGTTAAAATGCAGGGTGAAACGATTATGATATTTTCTTCAGGTCAGATTTCAATAATGATAATAGAAAAGACGTGTGGTGGCACAGACAAATAGTTTTAATCCGTGTCAGTCATTTTACATAGCCCCATTTCCTGCTGGTGCACTACACCAGCATGTCGCACAAATTACAGGTGTGAATTGCAAAAATAAAAAATCAGTCTAAACACAATATTTACTTTCAGCTTGCAATGGGAAAAAATATTCACGTTGAATTTTAACTTCGATTCCTAAACCTCACACTCGCTTTTCTGATTGGGAATGTAGCAGTGGCAGCTGCCCTGTGTCGTCTGGCACACATCACAATTTTCATCAGCTTTTGATGACTCTGCTGGCTCTATGTTAACGCGCGATGGCTTCACATCAGGTCTTATTTTTGCCCTCAATCGCTACATTAACGCCTTTCCTTTCACAAACACAAGCAAATGATTGAAATGACTGTTGCTTTGAGCAGCCGCCAATTCTCTTATGCGTCTGCTGTGACTGTGTATCCCGGAAGATCATGAAACAAAGGCAATGTATTGTCAGCAAACGTCGTTTCACAAGCTTGTCCACCAGGTCTTCCGACTTTATTCAGTAGGACCTTTTGATCTTGCATGTTAGTGCAAATCCTGTTTGGTTTTACCGGACGTAAGTTGCAAACAAATACCTGGTGATCGGTGGACGGATCTGCACACCTTTGGACACGCACATCACCACTGATGGAACAGGTAATCTGACACCATCAAAAATATGACTACATAGCCATCGCGTGAAGGCACAACCAGTCAGGTGACTTCTGCAGAAGTTTCAACGAGCACGCAAAAACGACGGCATAGGTTATTTCGCAGCGATACTGTTTAAAATATTTGTCTGATCTTAGCCGCATCTGTATCTCTCAATGGATTTGTGTGACTGCTGAAAGCAAACAGCAGATGAAAAGCTACATTTCGTTTTACACCATTCCATTTTCCACACCGCAGTCTACTCTTTATGTAGAGTCCAGAAATTTGCATAAAATTCAAATGACCAGCGTTTTCCGTTCTTCCTGCGTTTAGAGCACCATCAGAGAATATTGTTTGGAAGCTGCCAAATAATTATACATTTGGTATTTACTTAAAACTCTCTGAGAATGTGGCTTGGGACACCGTTTGGGACATAACTCACGATCTGAAGGACATACATCACGATCTTGAAATTTGTTGAATGGGATACTGCAAACAGATCGCATCTTATCCTGTTATTCTTATGCATGTGCGGCGTTACTATCACGTGCTACAAGAGAAAGCCCGATATTTGTTACCAGCAATAATTATAGTGACTATATTTCCTAAGTCATGAGCAACTCAAAGTGTGCATGTTGTAAATTTATTTCACCATTAGAACTCTCACTGCTGCTGTCATCCTTCCAAACAAATTGGCATCCCTCTTTTAAAGTCTAGGGCGTTAAATGTCTAAAAATTTATCTTTTTATCGTTTTTCCCTTTTTCTGCGGCTTCAATGCTCCCCTTCCAAAAGCAGGAGCAGTGTGAAATTCGCGGAAAGGATTTATGCATACATTTTACGCCAAAGTTTTAAGTGAAAATGGTAAGAAATATTTTTTATTTTTTCTACAATCCATTCTTAACAGCTACGAAAAAAATGATATTAGAAACTCATTTTTCTCAAAATTTTCAAGTGCAAAAGTATGCATATATATTTTTTTGGTACAACGTACATCAAAATCTTAATTCAAAAAATGTTGGTTGTCTCACTGCTGTCAAAGTTTCTTGATTAATTACCAAAAAGGTGATAGGGGTGTAGCTATAGTTGCACGGTTTGAAAATGTATGCAGCTAATAAGTGTGCTAACAAATTTTGAAAAAATACTCAAAAACATCTGAAATAAAGAAACGAAAGCAACAATGGTGGAATTTTCTCAATAATTTCAAACGCAATGGTATATAGATATATATATTTGATAAAAACTATATCAAATCCCCTTCAAAAGGTCTTTGTTATTCTCTTTACCGCAAATGGTTGGGGAGTTACGACCAAGAAAGTGATTACAAAATAGATCAGTGGATTTCTTAGTCTCAAAACTTAGTTCCTTCCTGGATTTTGCTATATTAGGTATTTTATATGCCTAGTTTTGTAAATGTTTGATGGTAGACATTTTTTCTGACGTGGCTCTAATTTAAATTCAACGTTATTTTGCACAACAAAGGCATTTTGTCAACTTCTCTCACAAGATTTTTCTGATGCTACTTGAATAACGATCACCACATCGGGGCTTTCTTTTTGCGCCTTAAAACTACTGTTTCACTAAAAAATCCCTTCAATATTCTGATTGCTTTGCCTGGCATAACACAACGACGAGAGATGCTTGGCTCTATCACTGCAGTTTGCTACTCTCTTTAACAAAGGCTAACCTTGTGTAATTTACTGCCCGTGATTTCTTTTCACTCAGTGATATTTTTACACTTTTGCATCCAAAATTGCAATCGTATCTTGACACACAAAAGAGTGATTTTTTGTTTGTATGTATTTTTTTATTCCGTCTTCAATCGGCATCGATGCCTGTTTCAATTTTCGTACCAACGAAATAGTTCATCGGTTTTCTTCAAATGTAGTGAAAAGATTTTCGGATTTTCATTTTGTTGACATTGCACAGTTTTGTTTGCATTTTCGATTGGAAAATACTTGTTTTGAAAGTGGAAGGAATGCATTTTTATGACGGCAAAAATGCAATCAGTAAAACAAAAAACCAATGCTCAAAACGAAATTTTCACTAACATGTCCACCATGACCATGTCAGAATCACCAGAAAAAAGTCACAATCGCCTTTTCTGAACAAAACTACAGTACGATTGGCTAGCACAGTCATAGTGTGGATGCATTTGCGAAGCCTTTGGTTCAACTTTATTACTTCAGCTGGTTACTTATAAGGCTCTTCAAGGAAACATTTCTCATTTTCCATTCCGAGATTTTACACTGCTATCTTCAGTACAAATACAGTACTTCCGAAAAGACACAGACGCCACATATAGCAGCCCATTTGATTGAAATGATAATATAAGGCAACAGTTCTTCAAAACTGAAAGTGAAAGAAAAAGAGATAAGAAATGGAATATCAGAAAAACGCGTGATGTGCTTTTTTGGACTTTCGCTTTTATTGACTGTAACAAAATTGTAAAGAACCAAACGCATACTTTTAATTGATAGATTTGTCCACAGTGCTGATGCTGTTTATACAGTACAGGCCCTTAGCCAGGTTTTAATGTTTCGGGGGGATAAATACATTTTTAGGGGGGAAATATTTTTCGTTTTCTTGTACGTTTAGAACAAATGTTACTGTGTACAACACAATTTTGAGGAGGAACAGTAAATATGTGGGGGCATCGCCCACGAATGCCCCCCTGTGGTTACGGGCCTGTTTATGTAATCCCAAAATGACGTCTTAGACATCAAATGTTGGCGAAAAAAGTCTATTGACATGCGCATCAGAACAATTAGGCATTCTACAATTTTTTTTACCCAGTCGAAGCTGCTATCAAAATTTTGGTTCTGAAAGAAGACATTTCGCGGGATAAAAAAATATGGAAAGGCATACGAAGCAGTAATATTTCGGCCATAAACTTTCACATTTCTGGGGTTCCTTTGTAGTTAAATCGTAATAATCAAATGATACCAACAGAAATTTGAAATGACATATTTGGTTTGAACAAAACGAACACGTACATTGAAGACACAATAACATAAGGCTACAGCTTTACTTTTTGCATTTTAACAAGATGAAATCGAACAGTGTTCGCAGTTACTTCAAACCTATCTTTGTCCTGGTCAGCATCGCAGAAAAACTGTAGATATTGGTCTGAATTATCAATTTGATTTAGGCCTACTCAATTCCATTTAGGTCGAAAAATTTTCGTTTAGAAAATAAAGGAAACGTTAATTTAAAAACTATTAACAATGTCTCATAGGATCAAGCAACAGCCTTTATCTCAGTGAAAGCTAGCACTTTCCAATATATTTCGCATAGAGCAGGCTATTCACTTCAACTCTTGCATTTATCGGCCGCAAGATAAAGTAGTGGACGCCTTATTTTCATCTACTTAACGTGCTCTTCATTAACTTTAGTAAAATTTTGTTTGATGGTGCAGCTGTAATTTTTGTTGGACAAATGAAAAAAAACGCCAGGTGATTATCTGAATAGCTTATACCGTGCAAACATTAAACCATTCTTGTTGTAGATCTCCGTACTACGGCGCTCAAACTATCCTTTACTGTGCATTAGACGACGGAGTTGTAAAGAACAGTGGAGATTACTTTTCTGACTGTGCTAGGGAGGAATTGGTTCCTCACGCCAAAGATGAAGAAGTTGCTAAAAAGCTTTGGGAAGAAAGTGTAAAAGTCACGGAATTATCTTAGCATATGGCACAAATGCATCTCATTGATTTCATCAACGTATTGTTGTTATTTTATGTAACCCATCGAGACCTACGTTATTAAATACCTTATTTCTGCACTTTCTTGTATTGCTTGCTGGTGTTACGTTTACCAAGCACAGGGTTGCTTAATATAAATTACAAGAATTTTTCTGGAATTAGATTTTTTGGATGACATACCCAGGTAGAACGCATGTATAGTGGATGCAGCTATCGCTCAAAAAACTTCCCAAACTTTACATAAGGCAAAGTAACGCTTTCACTTTCCAAGTACTGTAATATATATCCACATGCAATACCGTCGCCAGAATGTTTTCAACTGGGGGCTTGACATTGCAAAAATCAACAAAATCTCACTGATTACTAGTGTTTCACATTTCATTTTGGGGGGCTTGCAGCATTGTTTGGGGCGCTAAACCCACCAAAGCCTCCCGTGGCGACGGGACTGTCCGCATGTCTGCTGATTGTCTCGTAGTAAAAGATAGTTGCTTGCCCTGCAGACAACGCTTCTAACTTTTGAAACTATACAATTGAGTTTTGACCCACAAAATTTAACAGCAGAAATCGAAAAAGTATAGTTTCAATTCGCGTGCAACCATTTACAACGTTCTTAACTTCCGCAGCTTCCTTTTTGGGAAATTTCGCTTCGTAACCGCGAGTTTATTGGTGTTGGCTGTGCAAACTTTTCGTAACTACAGGAACAAGGGCTTTTGTATGAAGTCTGAAATTCTTTTCAACATTCCTCTCTCTCTAAAACTCCGCTCAGGGAAGGTTGGGTACCGCCACCACTCCTGAATTATTTTTTGTTTCGCATAATTAGGAAAACGTTACAAATATGTTCTTTTTATCATTTTCATGGACAAATGAAACAGTAGCAAATTTTTGTTTCAGAAATGCAACTTTAAAACATGCACATAGAACATTAATACATTTTGTACAAACCACAAAGCCACATGACGAAAATCAAGACGCAATGAAACTTATGTAGGACAATCGTGTCACATTGCAGTTTGTCTAAACACAATTTCTGACCCTGGGTCACTCACAACTGGTGTAGCAATCTCTGTTTCATCACAATTTAACAAATTTTAGGAACCTTGTGTAACCAAGATATGTTAGTACTGGCGTTTAAAGAGCATCTCAGCTCTTACCTAGCCACTTAATAGAGAATATAAAATATTTTCATCAGTTGTCAAAATTATCTTCCTAACTTCTGCTAAAATGTTTTGAAAGCAATGTTGTTGCAAAATACTAAGGTTTTGCCACAGATGAGTTGTGGCATCGCACAATACGACTGATGGTTTAAGTAAAGCAACCGATTTTTGTGGAAAGTATACGGTGGTTACGACCGGGGCTACCGAGGTTTAATGGCGCCCGGGGCAAGATGGAACATAATGTCCTTCGGGAGCAAATGTACTGCATTGAGGGAAGTACTTGCGGCATTGTTGGGATTTTTCGGCGCACGGGCCATTTTGACCCCTTTCCTCTTCTCGTCACGACCCTGGATAAAAGTTTTTTTGTGAGCGGTAGGTCTAATATGCGTGGCAGAAGCTCTGATATGTGCGTGTCATGACTTTTTCACGAAAACTAGTTACGTGTTATCATTGCAGTATACACGAGGCAAACTGTTTCGAATAGGAGAGGCTTCATGATTTCTTCGCGAAGTGACAACAGCTATATTGCACGCGGTTTTTCAAGTTTCGTGTTTTGCTATACAGTATGTTTGTATCGACTATATGCCATAAGCAAGAACGCTTTCGAAAACGTTTTATACACGGATTGCACACACTAGATTCGTTCTCATTACCTCTTGGTATTTTTCATGTGTCAATTAAGCTCGAAACCATCAAATATAAAAATAACGGCATATTTTGCTGCTCACAAAAGTTTCTTCAGAAGAAATAACTTCGGGAAAAGCTGTTCAATAAAGAAAGGAAAACATTCTTTTTTTGAAATTTCATAAATCAGTGCAAATGTTCAAGTTTAATATGTATTCCGTTGGCACTTTTCAAAATAAGACGGGGTTGCATTTCGGGAACAGGAGTTTCTTCGTCCAAAAATAACCGGTACTTTCGAAGAACTTGAGCAAGGACCGTTTTCATTTCGTTCATGGCGAAGTTTTGTCCAATGCAGTTTCTAACAACAACAAACTTTTACTGCAGCAAACCCAACTCTGAATATGAAAAAAAAAACAGTATCTGGCTATATAAGAACAAGCGTTGGGCATCAGTTTTCACCAAACTGAAGCTCATGTCAAACACTGCGAAGTATTTGTCATCTTAACCAAACAAGAACACAAGCGTAACAAGAAAATACCGTAGTATTTCAGCTTTTATTGAAATATGCATTTTCAAATTAGAAATTTAAAAGACTCTTCTGATGGAAGCGAACTGGACTAGATTGTAAGAGTGCGGAGATTGAGCTGATTGGAGTAAATTGTATCGTTCATACATGTCTATTTGTTAGAATGTAGAATGCTCTACCTGAAGTATTTGCACATGCACTGTAGGATAGAAGTTAGTGCAATAAGTTCTTTCGGTGTAAATGTTCTGGCCACAGTTAAGACTGATACAAGGGTTATCTGCGGTAAAATTGGTGGAATGAAGCGAAGCATCCAGAAATAAATTCAGGCAACGTTGTTGCTTACAAATCATAAGTTTATTGAAGTTCAGTAAAAATTTTAGTTGATTTAAAACGTTTCACTAAACATGTGGTTGGATTTATTCCAACATGCAGCTTTGCACAGAAGCCTCCAACTCAGTTTATTCAAATAAACGCTGGTGTGGTACGGTGGGAAGTGCGCGGTACAGAAGCTGGCATGCTGGGTTCGAATCCCGGTCGGAAGACTGAAAATCGGAAAGTAGTCGCATGGCTTACGGCGCAGGGAATCGGAGATGAGCGCCCGTTGGTCACTTGTGACACTCCACAGGAACTACAAGGCGAGTGCAGCGTCTCTTTTCAAAATGTTTACGCTGGTGGTTCACAAGATGGTCGGTCTTTTTGTAAAAGGAACAGGTCTACCGAGGTGCACTGTGGTCTTCCGCTCTCTATTAAAATGTGGCTAGTATGACTTTGGATGCTACACTATGAAATGGATTACTAAAGAGAACCTCGCAATTAAAAAGTTTCAGAAGCAGCATTTTGAAGTTTGTTATCTGCCCCTTCCGAGGAGAGTTTTCCTGCATTCCTGATGCTTGTAAATAGCTTTTCAGCGGTGAAGTTTACGTTGAATGCAAGGACCATTTATAAAAATGTTTCAAGCAAGATCCTTTACATTCGTGTGAAATTTCCTGAAAACATGGTAAGTTTGGCAGCCATTTTGAATATAAATACCGTACGTGTCGTCACCGCTCCACTGGAGGATCACAAAAGCACTATTTTCGTTGATCTGTGAGTCACAAAACCTGAATATGGCCACGTTGCACGCTACGCTGCTAAGAGTTCTTTGCTAGCTTCGGCTCTGTCTACCTACAGAAGTGCGAAAACTTTACGCTCTGGTGTCAGATCAAACTTCTGGTGTTGATGAACTTGTTTCAAAGCCTGATTCGGACTGTGGGGCTTGGAGGAGTGATGGGTGAATAACATGGGGAGGAATAGTGGGAGTTGCGAATGAAGGTGATCGGAAAAGTCATTTCTTTCGAATCGCTAAAACTTACCAAATTACTAGTCCCGGGCTCCTTTACCGCGGCCAGGCCAGAAAAACCCTTCCTCCTCTGCCCTTTAAGAAATGTCGATTTCGTTTGAATGTATTTTTGCTCTGGGGCAAAGAAATCAAAACCAAACAAAAGGTCGGATTGTGTAAGTCAACGGATTGCTTTACAACTTTACGAATTGCTATTTATAAGCGCCACCCAGCAGGTGATTATTCTTCACACCTACCCCGGCGAAGGCCTTGTGGTCCCCCGGGCCGGTTGAGAAACTGCGGGTTAAAGGAAGCAACAGCGTTAGTAGGGTGAGGTGAACAACGAGCTTTTCTGGAACTTACAGTTACGCCTACCTTTTCAGTGGCCATTTTGGATGCTACATCCACATTTATTGATATTTTCAAGCTGCAACCATGTTTGATAAACTGCGACCACGTTTGACCCCTTAAAGTGCATCGCGGATAAACTTGCGGTTTTCCACGGTTTTGGGAGATTAAGATGTCTAGCGAGGACGCTTTGCAGGAAACTTTCCATGAAGGACCTTTGAAAGACCCCGGTAGAGCCCGTTAGCCGCGGTAGGTTTGTAATGGATGGACCCGGTAGGCCGGGATAGGCCCCTGTGTTTTTTGGATAAAGCGGTTTACAGTGGTAAGCTTTCCTCACCTTGAACCTGCTGAAAATGGAATATATGCAAATGATGATCGTTTGGCGATATTTGCTTTTGAAAAGCGTTCCGGGTCAAATTTCTGAAAATACAAAAACATTATAAGCTTACGTCAGGGTTTACCTAACGTTTTCCGTTAGTCTAACCTTACGTAATGTTTTATTTCACTGTTTATGTAATGTTCTACGTTAATGTTTTCCTTGAAAAAAAAACTGAAAGGCGCATCAAATCAGGATAACAATGGAGACTAATAAGACGACAGGAAACTGTCTACATTAACTTTCATGTAGCGAAGAATGTATACTTTATACCAGGGATGGGCAAACACTGGGCCGCGGTCCGATGCCGGTCGGCGAAGAAATTGTTGCTGGGCCGTGGGGAACCAAGGACAAATTGGTCCAAAGTGACTGAAACGACTGACATAAGGAACACACTGCAAGTGATATTGACCACCATAATCTCTGCAGGTCGGAGCATCTTACTGCGGCAAAGCAAGCCCAGATCTCTCACTGAATCAGTGCCGTGATGACGCACGAGTTGCAATAAATTTGCATGGGCCAAACATTCATTATTTTATTGAGGGCCGGTCCGCAAAATAATGCCAGGCTGAAAGCGGTCGGCAGCGCGAAAACGTTTGCCGACCCATGCTTTTATACCATTTTCCGGTAATATACACCGATTTTGCACATAATGCCATACAGAAGAAGCACGATACCAACCTCAGGATTGTCCCAGGAATGCTGGTTTTGATGAACGGCAAAGATCATTACGTTGATGCTAGTTTTGCTTGGAATTAGGCAGGAAGTGGGACTATTCAATGAACTTTCGATTTTCAAAGGCTCATCTAGTTCCCGAACAATAGTGGGCACTGGTGGATAGAGTCGCATGCTCTCCTTAATGAACATCGCCAAGTAGTTGAAGCTACTGAGGTCGTTCCTACGTTTGAAATAAAACATATTTCAGAGCTTCGAAACTGACAAGGTATTTAATTTTAGAATTCAAACCCATATTAACGAAATTTTCACGTGTGCATTTACAAACAACAACATGGTCGTTGAAAGAATGAAAGATTATTTGAGTCTGATGCACATGCAGTGAAGCCAGGGTGTTATTTCAAGGAGGCTTCCAAACAAGCCGCACTTTTTAACAATTGAATAGAAGCCACCGCTAGCCAAGTTGTGAATGTACCATCGCAAAAATGTGATGCTGGCCAGAATATGCAAAATGCGTTAGATTTTATTGCTCTGAATTTTCGTGATAATCAATGCATTTTGTGAAAATCAGTTCAAGATAGTTAATGCATTCTGTGGAAATGAGTTCGCATAGAATATTCATCAACCGTTAATCATTTTTGTAGTAAGAAAACCACTAAAATCCGTTGACTTTTTAACTGTTATCTGTGATTAGCTAGTGTAACTGTTGAAAACAGTATTGACGTATAAAATGCTAGTCTACATTCCGCACATGCAGTATCAGTTTGATCGCTATTACCATTCGACAAATTCTCTCCTGTTAAGTACGGCATTCACTTCGTTTCGACACTTCTTTTGCAAATCAGGATATTTCGCCAAATTGTACAAAGCCCAAGATATACCTGTGAATAGGAGGTTTACTGCGTCGTTTGGTTTGTTTTGATACGAAGAATGTTTTGGATCTTTTGTTCAAGGTTCATCTCACGTTAGTTTTTCCTGAATTTCATCGAAACACATAAAAATATTAAAACAAATCAATAAATATTCACAGCTTCCAGAACATAGTGCAAATTTACGATTTACTGATTTGTTCAGCCTCAAGTAAGAACAATATTTTCACTTTTCATTGTTGCCATTTCAGTTTCGCTTGAAAAGGCGATTTTTTCCAGCCGGAAGGCTGAAGTATATAAAGAAATTACAATCTTAAAGGAGAGCGTCCACGTGGTCGCTGTCTGAATTATGGAAAAGAACTTGCGGTATGGAGAATAAATAAATTAACTTAATGGAAACACTCAGCAAACGTTAAGAATGATCAACGGGCTAAACCCCAAATTTTTTTGGGGCACTAACAGTTCCGTTTCTTGACAATTTCATATATTTTCATGCCCCTTACCCCCTGCAGAGAATCGCGGGGGAAGCAGCCCTTGCAGGACTCGAAATACCGGACGGTTTGAAACAATCCTAATGGTTTTGCTGGCTCCACACTAAGACAGGAGCAAGCAAGGTCGGAGATGTAGTCAGGCCACATGGTCCTTGGTCGACCTCTGGGCCGCTTTCTCGTGGGTGTAGCCAGGATTTGCCTCACCGATCTTCCCTGGGACATTGAAGTGGCTCGACATTCAGGGCTTTACGAATTTCATATCTGCGCACTTTTTCGCCAAGTGTCAAGTCGTGAACGCTTCACAAATATCCAAACTCTGGCGCTTGAGCTTCGGATTGTATTCTTGCAGTCATTAGCCAAGATTCTTGACTCTAGGTGACAATCGGAATAAACACCGATAAAAACCTGACAGCTTTGTGGTGTTTGAAAGCTCCCATTTTGTGACAACAGAGCGATAAAGCTCACGCAGAACTGCGTTTGCTTTACAAATCCGTGTATCAATCTCCTCATAATTGCCATACCAGGCTACTTGAACCCCTCCACCTGGTGCAGTGTATTGTTGCTTACGTGCAGTAGGCACTGACTTGGTTTTCTGGAGAGACGTGATACCTCATTTTTTGCAGTGCTATAGTTCTTCCCGGCTTGATTGCACGTAACAGAAAACCGATCAAGTGCATGTTGGAGGCCCTATTCAGACGATGCAAGCAGTACCAACAGAAGCTCTTTGAAATACTCTCTCTTTCCAAGGATATCCTCCTTATTGCTCAGTACGACATTTTGATTGCTGATGGGTCTAACAATATCATGCTTTGCCGTGAAGACGCCGGTTGGTTTACCAGAATACTTCGTCGGCTTGCTAGTAGCTGGAATCTAGTTTATGCCCGAAATTCTTCCAAGAGTACATTTTGGACTTTTTCATCGTGAGGACTGCGGACTTCCGCGTCTTAGCGTACTGCGAATACAAAGAAGATTGTGTTTTGTTCTGAAGCCATGCCCAGTAGGTTACTTGTTTGCTCTAACAGTATTTTGCATCTCCTGGTAACCCGAGGAAGCTATCTTTTCATCAATATTCGCCGAACCGAGACGTTTCCGTCCAAATTGACCCGCAAAGGCGATGGACTGGTTTGAACAGCCGCCACTCCCGCTGTGCATTCCGGGAGTTCCCCGAACAAGGACGTTTCGCATTCTGCAAAAGTCTTTTCTTACATCTTTGTCCGCCAGGGCCTCCTATTTCATTCGGTAGGACCTCCTAGTCCTGCATGATTGTGTAGTTCCTGTTGGATTTTGAAGAACGTAAGTTGTAGACCACGAGGTGGCGGTGGGTCGATAGATCTGCTTTGACACGAACGTCTAACACTGATTGCAACAATTCAGCTGAAACTACATGCAGAAATCAGTGAGTGACCGCTGACCCAACGAATCTCTTCACTAGGTGTACTTGTTCAAACTTGTTTCCTGTAAGAGTGTTCATGATGCACAGTGTGTTGTTTCAGCACAGTTGCAGCTGGAGCAATGGATCTCTAACTGGGCTCGATCGAACCCCTGGGGTTCGACGGATCCGTTTCAGAGGTTCGATGAAGGTCATCTGATTTCAGTAATCCATTTTTACTTTCTGTTGTATTGGGTAAAAATGGGGTTCGACAAAAGCTTGGAAAACTACGTAAGGGTTCGGCATCTTTGCAAAGTTTAAGAACCACTGAGTTGGAGTCTTCTGTCATCATTTACTTCAGCATTGGTTTGTTGGGCAGTTACACCCTTTCACACACCAGCGTTGTTCTCAACGTGTGCATTCGTCTTCATTTGAGCTACTTGTTCTAACCACTGCTTGGCCGCACTAGATCTCGGGTCAAGTATTGAGCAGCCATTCGATTGTCTCATCGTCCAGAACCGTCAGGCCGTGTAGTCCATGGGGAGGTCGATGGACTGGACATTGGAGGTCAACATGGTCGACGGTTTGTTCTTCTGCGCCACATTCACAGGCCGCAGAGGAGGCCATACCCCATTTGTACAAACAGAAGCGGAAACGCCCGACACCGGTGCGGAGGCGGTTGAGCCGGACCCAGGCTTTTTTTGGAAGGGTCACTCCGGGGGATGGGTGCCGGTGTCGGTAATGAAAATGCTGAGTTTTGTGGGGTTGTCCGCCCACTCCGCATTCCATTGGTGATCCGCCCAGTGTGCCGCACGTATGTTGTTGTTGTTGTCAGAGAAGCTGATGAGTTGCTGTGCGGCGGATACAAATGGGTGTCTCGATGTGAGGCACCGTGCATCTGCACTCGATGGACGGGTGAGGGCTGAGTGGAGCAGGTGTCTAGGCTGCACGGCACGGTGTGCTATAGACAGTGTCTGCGACGAAGCTCAGCAGGTTGGATGCCTGCAAGGATTGGAAGGTTGTCCGCTGGTGTAGGACGCAGGCATCCAGTGGCAATTCGCAAAGCGTCGTTGATGGTGGGGTCTATAAGCCGGATGTGAGCACTGCGACACCAGACAGGAGCACAGTACTCTGCAGTTGAATGCACCAGGGCTAAGGCGGCCGTTCGCAGAGTTGTTGCTCCAGCACTCCCATCCGGAGCCAGCAAGCCGCTTCAGGAATGCGACGTGTGATGTTAGCTTCTTGCGAAGTGACTCAAGGTGTCGGCGATACGTGAGCGACCTGTCCAACGTTACTCCGAGGTACTTGGGCTCGGAGCAGAAGGG
>JGI24159J19872_10004019_pt1 | contig 18637 bp, 15 predicted proteins | sample Ectturendosymbi4_FD_19872 | JGI IMG/M metagenome (IMG submission 19872) | reverse complement strand
CAGAGCGTGCATCCCTGAAGACTTTGGTGCTTCGTACCCCCTGCTTTGGCTCCTCGTACCCCCAAGTGGTACGTGTACCCCCGGTTAAGAACCACTGTTATAATTGCTGTTGGGGGCCCCTTCGAAAGCAATGTGCTTACAAATGACAGTTGCTGTTGGGGGCCCTTTGCAAACAGAGTACTTATAATGCAGTTTCTTTAAGGCCCCATCAATGAACTTCAAAAGCAGAGTACTTACACATTTCAGAGGCTGTTCGGGGCCCCCTTGAAAGCGAAGTTCCTGCATATTACAGTTTCTGTACGGAGACCCTTTGAAAGCGGAGTACTTACACATTAAAATTTCTTTTAGGGGATCTTCAATGAAGTTTGAAAGTGGAGTACTTGCACATGTCAGTGGCTGTTGGGAGCCCCTTTGAAAGAAAATTACCTTCAAATTACAATTGTTGTTGGGACCCCTTTGGAGGCAAAGTACATGCACATTACAGTTTCTGTAGGGGGCCCCTTTGAAAGTAGAATACTTACTTATGATCTCCTTTGTAGTATATAATATGATTGAATACAAAAGTTTTTCATCAAAAATAAGGAAAATTTACATGCGTAGCACCTCAAGGGGGCCCCCAAAAAGCGGGTCCCGAGGAAAGTGCCTCGCCCCCCTTAAACACACCATTGCATGCCACTCAGCACAACAAAGTAGCATACCAGCGTTATGTTAGCAGCTTACTACTTCCACTTGCTGGAAAAAAATTACGTTAAAGTAAGACGAATTATCATTGATTTAGTTGAGTGCAACACATACTGACAAAAGAATTTCGATTTTTTTGTGAATATAAAAACCGTAGCAAAGTAGGCACTACCACTATCATTTGTGACATCTTGAAATTAAATCACTTTCAGGGAAATTTTGTTATAGAAATTCAACAAATATCCTGATCCTGTCCTGATTCAATTTTTTTCAAAAATGAATACCCAAATCCGATCCTGACCCGAAAAAATCGCCAGCATCCTGCAAGATATCCAATCCTGTTCCTGTAGATGCTCATCTCTGTTTTGTAGTGGCTGACGCAAAGCCAGTGGTCAAGTGCTACCAAGGTAAAGGTAGCCCGACTTTTTCCAGCCCGACTTTTTCGTTGGATTCAAGAAACGTAACTTTAAAAAAATTTAAAACAGCACATAAGAAAGACTTTTAAAACGAAAAACGCACGGGAAGAATAAACGAATACAATTTCTGGTCAATCAAACCCATGGTTTGGAAAACATGCATCAAAATTGACCAAAATGGCCATCGCAAAAAGTGTTCAACAACAAAAACAAACATATGTTTCATCAAATATTAACCAATTTCCGGGAAACATAAAACAATGGGTTTTATATCATTTTTTCAGTATATAAAGAAAATGATATAAAAATCATCGCTATATGTTTCCTGGTCAGTTGTTAAATTTTAAATTGAATCGAGGAATTGTGCAACGGGATGTGAATGCAAAATTCTTGCATTTACTGTCTATAGGTAGGTTCACGTTTCGGTCTCGTATATTGATATAAATGTGTAACCCGCGATCTTCGCAGCAAACAAATGTACTATGATAGACAAAGAAATAGGAATAAAAACTCATCGTTTTACGTTTCCCAGAAAGTTGGTTAGTATTTGATGAAAAATATGGTTGTTTTTGTTGTTGAACGCTTTTTGCGATGGCCTTTTTGGTAAATTTTGATCCTTGTTTTCCAAACCATGGTTTTGATTAACCAGAAATTCTATTCTTTTATTCTTCCCGTGCGTTTTTTCATCTTAAAAGTCTTTCTTATGTGCTGTTTTGAATTAAAAAAATCACGTTCCTCGCATCCAACGATAATTCGGACTGGAGGGCTAAATTTACTTTACCTTGGTTCAACTGCTGTATCCCGGTAATATTTTATTTGATGTGGTGGATTGGATACTTCAGTTACTGGAAATTTTACGTCTTCGCTCTGTCTTGTTTTAAGCGATGTTCACAAGTTGTTGTGTTTGGTTAAATGTACAAGACCACAATGTATGTGTATCTTTAATCTTAATGCAACAACAGCAGTGCAGTTTCAGCCAAGCCAGCCGAAATGAAATGCAGTTTACTTCAGGCTATCCCGAAAAAGTCTGTTGATACCTTAATCTTGCAAGTTTGCAATAGGCCTATAAGGGAGATAATTTAATTGTGTGAGTAACTCAGTAAGGCTTTATGAAGTGTATTGAAAAAATTAATAATTGAAATGGTAGCAGTACATTTACTAGGTTGCTTCATTGTGCTTAATCTTATGCCCAAGGCGCAAAAAGTGAAATGAAAAAATTGAACAACAACAAGACAGAAGACTTGGTTCAGGCAAGAACTGAAAGTGAAAGACTAAGTGTTGCACAAGATTTGGTTCAGGTGAGAACAAACAACAAACATACGATTATGTCATGATTGCACATTTTTGTAGTGTCTGCTGTCTATTTTGCCTCAGCAGAAAAGCTGTGCTTGGGCGATTTGGCTTTTAGTTCAACATCATGTTTGGTTGAAGTGGTCATGTGACAAGTAGGCCATGACTATGACACACAAAGAGACAACAGGTTTAGGGTTGAGGTTTAAGGTTAGGGTAGGTTGCAGATACAGTTAGAGTTTGGCTTACAGTTCATGCAACGCAAGCATGAAGCCAATGGCCTAAAGGTTTATCAGCACAGAAACCATGACAATACTTGTCCATCAGACTGAGGCGTTTCAGATGATCTCTGCGGATGTTTGCTGCCACACTGTGACACTGTAATGCTTTGGGTGCTTGTCACTTTAACTTTTTGAATGCAAAAAAATGTTGCTGTGACCATGATGCAAAGACAGTGCCAGATGTGACCTTAACAAAAAAGAGCCTGAGATCAGTGTGGTTCATTGTAAAAAGGTTAAGATGTTGTTGCAGCCGCTCAGTTGGCTTGGTGTTGCATGTGCAATGCGCCATGACTGGTACATCTTTCTTGAAAACTATTTGACATAAGATGGCAAGTTTACAAAGTTAAAAGAACCTTTAACTTGTGAAAATCAGTATATAGCATTTCAAAATTTGAAAATATTTTTTTCACTAAAATCTAGATGCAAGGAGAATTGTGACCACAGTTTCATATGCATTTTTTACCAATTTCTATTTTAACTGTGATAGTAAGTTCAGTTTTTGATATAACTCTGCTTTATTCAGTCTTGGCTATCTTTTCATTTTACCCAAGCACATATATGCTCAATCTCCAGAAAGCTTTATTTTGACTTTTTATGTACTTAAAACAAGAGCTTTTCGTTGGAGTATGACATCATTTTCAAATATTCAGTTGCACTGTCGAGTCCTTCATTTGCCATGGCTAAAACTCATTGCCAAGTCCCTAAATATATAGAATATATTTATGATTGTAAAATATTCAATTTTTACCATTGTTTCTTGAATCTTGTACTTTTTTATTTGAAACAAATTTTGTTCTTTGTTTTTTCAACAAATAGTTTGTTATAAATTGCACAATAATTTTATACTATAAAATCAGTGATGGGATTCGAACGGTTTGCAAGAACCAACCTGTTCGTGGAATTTCTTTAATCCCGAGAACTGGTTGTTGGCTTAAGTCAGGGATTCTCAATTTTTCCCCATGAACATCTTTTACTTATAGCTTATTTTGGCAAACCTCTCATAGACTTGTTACTGTGAAAAACAAGATTAAAATTTGGGAAAATAGCTAAAATCAATCATTTCCCCTGCTAGACTGCATCAGTGGGCAACAAAGATTAACCTTTGCACTTACATCGGGCTAACCAGCATGGTTTGCTTCTGGAGACTGTGATAATGAGAGGATCTGTTATTAGTGAGTCCTAAAGTGAGAGAAGCTGTTCTTAAAAAATTTGAATCCCACCACTGTATAAAATCCATGCTTTTGCAGCTAGCTCATGTATGAAACTCCATTATGGTATTCAAGGATAGTAGAGGCATTGCAGATGTTCCTAAAAACTGTTCTCAACACCTGTAGTTTTGAAATATGTTGCAAGCTCCTGAAACCACAGCATTATACTGTAATTTGAAAAAGAGGCCATATATTTTCGACTTCTTTTGAAGTAGTTTCTGTCTAAAACATATTAATTAATAACAAAAAAAGTTTAATTGAATGTGTGCTTGAATGGCCTTTGCATAAGTATTGTATGTCTTTATTCATGCCTTTTTATTTCTTCAAGAATGTAATGCTTTCGTTTGCTTGTATTTTTTATTATTGTGTTTTGTGCAATTTTTTTTTGTTGCGACGGTTACAATATATCTATGCATTGTGACACTGTCTTTGTTTTAACAAATTTTTGGGTTGCCTCGACTAGATAACTTTAGGGTTTTTTCAGTGTCCTGGTTTCGAGTACATTCTGACAGTGTTTGCTTTCACATTGCTGTGTTGTATCATAACAAATAAACATGTATTAAAATTGTTTAGCAATTTATACAATGGGGTATTTGTTCAGGTTATTTTGCTTAGACCTCAGCAGCTTTGTTTTTGATTTGTGGTTATCACTAATGGAGCTCAGGTTGGTTCCAGTGGCTTGTCTATGATAGAATGTTTTTATTTGTTGAGCCTCATTTATGTAGCAGTTCACAACAGATGCATATGTTGGAATTTGTTTTTCAGGGACAGTAGTCTTTACATGTAAGTTTTGTACTTGGTTCTTTCTAAAATTAACACAATGTTTCAGCAAACATCAGATGCATTCTACCAAACACAAATAGCTAAGCCAATTTCTGCAGTTAGTTCATTAGAACATGCATGTCTGCTTGATATTGACTCTGAGCCATACACATGTCGAAACACTTCCATAGTCTGCACCATTGGTAAGTAATGACTTGTGCAAATATTTAACTTGTTTTACTGCTGTAGGATTAGCAAGAGAATATTTTCATTGTTGTCACATATCCTGAATTTCTGCAAACTATTTTTAAAACTAATCAGATGGCAGCGTTATACTGTATGAAGACATGACTGTAAGTTATTATAATGGTAGTAAATACTAGTGGCAGTAATAATTTATTGTCTGGAAAAGAAAACAGGTCTGTTGTAAATTTACAAAAGCTTGTTTGTGTAGTAATAAGCAGGTGTACTTAGCATTTCTGGCAAACCAATGTGCTCAGCATTCTGGCAAAAGCAAAATTAAGTGAGCTTGCCATGTCCATCAAGTGGGATTCAGACACCCTTAGTTGAAATCAAATAACTATACAACAGGCCTTTCACTATTATGATGCTGACATGAATGTCATGCATTATTTCAACTTCAGCTTTGTGTGGCCACAATGATGCAACCGGCTCATCAAAATGGGTGTGCTATGCAACTTTGGTGCATTGCAATAGCTTAAACCATGCTAACTTATCATTATATATTCATACATGTGTTGTGCGAAATCAGATTAACTTGCAAAATTAAGAACAAACATAAATAACTGTATGCTGCTTCGAATATTATTTCCATGAGTTACAGGCTTGTAGAAATTATTTGCAGATTTATGAAATGATGAATACATAAATCAGTGCCACTCTCAGACAAGAACAAAAAACATTTCTGCTCAAAGCATGTCTATCGTGTTAACCTTGAGAATATAATTTCAGATTCTGGTATTCCACAATATCAACCAAGCCCTCAGAATTAGCCGTTGCATTGCCTTATTGTATCATCACCAATGTGATGTTTGGTTGAACTGCCTTGCAATTGCAAAATTTTAAACCTTGTTGGTTTTTATTGTCAGTCGTCTACGTGATTGAAGCAGAATGGTTGCTTCCTGCCATTTACTGATTTTCACGTACACTGATAGCTGATCTAAAAATCTTTTTCACATCACAGTCAATCTGAATTCGAGAACATTCCCACATTTTCCTCCAAATTTATCAAAAATCATGTGCACAAAGTTTAACGTATTTAACATGATGAAGCTTAAATTATCATGAAAAGAAGAAAGCAGAGCCCAGTCACATGATTCCTCAAAAGCTTACAGCAAAACTAGAGCTTTTGTCTAACATGATAAACGATGTTATTCTCAGGTCAACCCTCACAGGTGAAGTGGAATTTGTTGATCTCAGTTTAAATATTATGGGTTGGTTCATCACCCACTAATTCATAATTTACTATTCCAGTTCATTATTACCCGTATTTGGCATCAGTACACATTTAGCAAAAGCTTGAAGCTTTCAGTCTAGTTCTGTGAATTCTCACAACTACTAATAGATGCATTAGTACCATTGCAGCTAACTTCTAATAAATGATAAATTCTTGTCAATGACTACACGTCAGGAATAATAGCATCCATTGTCACAAAACGCAACTTGTTTTTTAATTGCTAGATTTTCCATCACTATTAAATACAGTTCTTGAAGTTGAATTCGAAATGTTTTCATAATTCAAAATAGAAAAAAACAAAAAATTAATGTTGAGAGGTGAAGAGTTTTTACCCAGGTACTAGTTTAAAATTAAAAAAATATGCATTTTACGCAATAAACTCAAATGCAGTTGAAAGGAACACTTTCACAGCAAAGAGTCAAACATGATTTGTGTTTACAGAGTATACATTTCACCTGTTGACTAGGCATCCTCAGTTGCTGCATCTAGTTTCATGAGTTTCTATGACACGGTGTTTGTTAAAAAAATGAAAATCATGTTATATCGGGCACATTTAACACACAAACTGGTGCATCAAATATGTTTTCCTCACAGAACACTATATCGACCATATACAACACAAGAAGTGTTAAATAGGACAGATGTAACACATGAAGTGTTAGGTCTGGCATGTAGAAAGTTCTAAACCAGACACATTACTTTTGTTATATTGAACAGATGTGACTCAGAAAGCGCTAAATCGGACAGATGTAACACATGAAGTGTTATATTAGAGAGATATAACACATTAAGTAGTATATCTTTATAGATTTGACTCACAAAATGTTCATATTCAGCAATCTTGCATAGATTGCACTGAATCATTAATACTTAGGCCAAAACAGTTGGTTGGAAAACTGTCACTCGATTAACTGGTCATGCTTTGAGAGCTCTGCTTAACTGTGACAATGGCAGTTAGTGATTTAAATCCTTCCGATGTAGCACTTGATGGGTTACATCTGTCCAAATACTGTGCTCTGTGAGCTTGTCTGATTTTGTAGTTTGTTTGTTAGATGTGTTTGATACAACACAAAATTTGTTTCTTTACAAATGGTGCCCCTGAAGTTTCTCATCCAAATANTATACCGTCCTATTTAAAACTTAGTTAATGTGCAATAACAGCNTCCTCANTTCTTAAAAAAAGCATTTTCATTGAGAGTAAAACTTGAAGTTTTCACAAGTTGTATTAGAAACATTTAAGCAACAACCAACGATTTAAATNAAATCATACAGGACGTTTCATGGAATCTTTGCAGACGATGATAACGCTTGCTTTTCCAAATGTCTAATATGATTACGTTTGATATTTTCGTTGTTGCATTATTGTTTCTTATAACGTTTTCGCTGGTTTGTCAAGTGCTTGCACCACCTCTCCCATGCCGAAGTATAATGTAGACATCGGGAATATGTGACACCAATAGATTGTCATCATCACTATCAATTCGATGAGTCGCGTACCTTGTTCGATAGTGTTGGCCCTCTGATGATGTCATAAAACATACGCAGCAGGAAAGCGTTGGTTGTTAAAAGGACTTGAATCGGTAAGACATAAAAACTGGGTCTTTGTTAAATACTTTATTCTGACTAGACCTGACTGCATGTGCACGCATTTTGTATCTTGACAGTTGCATTGCACAGCAGTTATGTTTTTCTAACTTAGGTCTTCAAGGCAGTACAGAATCTTTCAGCATAAAGGGGTTTATCATGACAGCCAGGCAGACCTCTGCACGGGTACGGGGTGATCAAGATAATTCTCTTATCCAAAGTAACGATTCACCATCTTAAATTGTTGTGTGTTTGTTCATAATATAAATATACTGCCATACTTCATTTGTTGAAGTTTTATAGAACTACAAATCAACCTTAAGTAATAACTTGTTTGAACAATATTTGTTGAAGACTCCTAAGTCTTGTACCGATACTCTATTTTGGTTGAATTTTGCTGAGCGTGAAAGCCATAGTGGTTTGAATTAGACATCAAAATGGAGTGGTGTTAGATTGGAATTGAAAAATAAGTATTAAAAAAATTTTGGAAAAATTGAGACACGCTTTAAAAAATATTACTTCACATTTCTCAGTTCATCTATATGCCATGCTCCGATTATACCACTGTTTTGAAGTTGCTTGTACTGCTTCATGTTGAAGGCATGCTGATTTTTGCAATTACGCTACAAAGTGATTCGAATGCTTTTTCACCCATTCTACAATGTGATTCGAACTGCTTTTTCACGTTGCAGTGTTGTAGGCTACATCTGCTGAAAACGCAAGCCCGTGGATTTCCGGGTGTGAGCACACGAAAGGAAATGATTGAGCAAACACACAAGATAAATATCTTGATGCCACTTTCTATTTACTGGTGTACTGTCGCATAGTAGTACCCACTTCTGAGTGCGTATGATACCCATGAGACAGTATAATTTTAAGGTATCTTCATAGAAAGTATTTTCAGCTTTGAAAAATGGCTGATGTTTTATGTTTAAGTTACAACTGCAATATTTTGTAAATGATTGTCAATGCTGACATATGGTCCACGTATGAGCTACGCCGCAAGTTCTGCTCAACCTCTTGTCTATGGCGAACGCCTTTCAGCCAAGCAGCTCGTATTGCCGGGAATGTTTGACCGCCGCACATACGTTGTCAACATCTGTTTTCTGTCTAGGTCCAGCTTCTAACAAAGTCGAAATCCTTCAGGAGATGATAAAATGCGGCATGAACGTAGCGCGAATGAATTTTTCTCATGGAGATCACGAGTATCACGCCCAGACTATCGCCAACGTACGTGAAGCAGCAAATTCTTTCAAATCTGATCCTATTTACTTCCGTCCCATTGGCATAGCATTGGACACTAAAGGTGCGTGTAGCAACAGTTCTTCGTAATCGCGTGTGTTTGCTGAAGGCCGTTTTTCTTTCTGATACTTAAACAAGCAGTTCTAACCACACACGTTTGTCTCTAATGCCGTCCTTCGCACAGGACCAGAGATTCGTACCGGTTTGTTGAAAGGAGGTGGAAGTGCTGAGGTTGAACTCGTGAAAGGCAAAACTATCAAGCTGTCCTTGGATGAAGCCAATTTTCAGACTGGTGACGCATCCTGCGTGTACGTTGATTACAAGAACTTGGGCAAGGTTGTGAACATCGGAAGTCGAGTAAGTTGATGGCTGAATTGCCGACAACCACCGTTTCTTGCAAATTCGCTGTTAGAATGCCGCGCAGGTTGACTACAGCAACCAGCCATTCAAGCACGTTCGTACAAATTTTCCTCTGGTATTCTAACATGTAGCTTGTTGTGCATAAAAGTCATTGATTTGTAATGCTGTCTTGCTCATAGGCTTTAATGCTTTTACTTAATCTCTTCAGATATTCGTCGATGATGGATTGATATCTTTGCTGGTAAAAGAAAAGGGTTCGGATTACTGTATTTGTGAAATTGAAAATGGTGGAATGCTGGGATCAAAGAAGGGTGTCAACCTCCCAGGAATAGAAGTAGATTTGCCAGCCGTTAGCGAAAAAGACAAGTTAGTCTGATGTGACAGGACGCGATTTTCAAATTTTCTCTATTTCGCAATTTGTGTCGAGAAACTGCATTTTCTCAAGCCGTTTAACTTTATTATTATTAAACCTCGTAAAAAAGTCCAGTCTGTGTTCATTTTCAATGAATTTGTGTGGAAAATTACAACTCCATATTCAACCTTGTTACATTTGCTTCGCCCTGCGGATTCCATCTAATTCATCAGAGTACGCTTTGTAGAAACTAAGCTGGCGATTACGTGAGAGAGCATACCGAATCTGATCGGCATGAGTTGGATGACAGTCACGTTGCTCTGCCTTTTGTCTCGTCAAAGTAATTATCGTGTATGACTCCGTGTTCTTGTGAGACGTGACCAAAAAGAAGTGCAGCTTGTCAAATCGAATAGACGTTTTAAAACAACAACAAATTTGCTGCTAAAAAGAGGGATCTAAAGGCTTTTGCAAATTATGAGTGGAGGCCGCTTAAACCCTGCGCTGGCTAAGACAAATTTCAACGTCACTTCGCCGTGAAAAGCTGCCTTATTGTGAAAAATTGGCAACGTGCTTCAACGTAAAGCGTGCTTTCCTATTACCCTTTCCAGAAACTTTTACTAATCGAACCAGCACTTTTCGACTTTCATGATCCCACCGGAAGTAATATTATGTTCTGTGCAAGTCCATTCTTTGTGAAGTAAAACACGCCTTCTACTTGCGAAAAAATGATTTGTTTCCAGTTGTTGGCGTGAAGACCACGCTAAGCCATCCTCAGTAATGCCCGATTCGCCATTTCGGCTCTGGTCGGACGCGAATATTTCTGTTCTTGGCGAGCAAGTTGTCTAAAGTAAAAAGTGAAGCCCTGCCTGTCACCACTTTCTCTTGAGACAGAAAAGACTTACGATTCGGTGTGGAGCAAGGAGTCGACATGGTGTTCGCTTCATTCATTCGAAAAGCTGCCGACGTCAAAGCTGTTCGAGACGTCCTTGGTGCAGATGGCAAAAACATTAAGGTGCTGACTGTGCCTGCGGCTGTCGTGGCACGCAAAGATATTGTGTCCAGAAGCGATTTGGAAATGCCTGCAAAACGTTTTGAGACTTTTGATCGTTGTTGCCTATTGTGCCCACCACGGTGAAGCACGGATTTGGCCTTGTCCGTTAGAAGATTATTAGTGCTTTCTTCAAAAGCGGAATTGATCTTGAAGGAGAAAACTGGCGTATGGTGTACTTGCATCGCTTCAAGCACTGTTCACGTTCGCAAACAGATTAAAAATGCACTCTACCGACAGATATGATCGTGCGGAGTGGTATTTTTTAGCAGGCGTAATTATCAAAGNNCTGCTGGCGTTTGATTAAAGCTGGGTGTGTGTTNCATGTTGCTGTTCCACGCGTGTTTTTTGGAAGANGCTACTTTGTCTTAAAATCTCGAAACGGATTTTTCTTCAGCGAAGCTCNGACCTACTGCGTTCCAGCCAGTACCCGGGATCTGGCATTTTGTGTTCACGGCAATTTCCCCTTCATCGCAAGTTCAATCATATTGTTCTTCATTTCAGATCATCTCAAAAATTGAAAACCATGAAGGTGTTAAAAAGATCGATGAAATCATTGAAGCTAGCGATGGAATAATGGTCGCGCGTGGCGACATGGGAATAGAAATACCAGCGGAAAAGGTAGTGCTCGCCTTTCTGTGCCTGTTTTTTGTCAAAGTAAATATGAGCGGCGACCTTAGGTTATTAATATGGGAAATGCAGTAAATCGGGTCTAAGTGAGAAAGAATATTTTGTAATCAACGCATCGTCATCCACCGTATGTTGAAGGTTTCTTATTGAATAAAGTATTTTAAACAAATATAAGACGGTATATTTTGTAATAGCTGCATGAACTTGCGAACCATTCATAAGAGCAGGTTTTTAAATCTTTACGCTTGCAACAGTGATGTACACGAAACCGAGACGTTTTCACAAAAACCGAGAATTGAGACCTGAAAATTTGTCAGATTCCCTCAAATTTTTCTTGAGTTTTTCATAAAAAAAACGTCATCAGCACCTCCGAGCTGTAACTTTGTTGAATTCATCGCAATTTTCCCACCTTTTGGTTTCTCTTTTCCCGAAGATAAGACAGACAGTGAACCTTGTATTGAATTACGAAAGCTTCACTAAGCTATATTGTTAGAGCATTCAAATGTACAGGGCAATAGGCTCGAGACCAAGACGCAATAAAGGGTCTTGGGATCGAAAACAAGTTTCGAGACTTCATCACTGGCTGACAGTGTTGACTGTTAATCGCAGTTGCCTGAAGAAACTATCCGAGTATTACCTGAAACCCGTTCAAAAGGGATATATAGCTCAAATGTAGCAACCGCAAGAGTTTTTGAAACACATGATTAGATTTTATCACGATTTTTTCATGATCGTTGTCAAAAGCACAATTCAGACGATATACGTCACGCAATCAGGGAATTTAAAATTTAACAAATATATGTTTAGTCGCAGTCGGTTGCCACCGGCAGCTGTACAGCATTTTGAAACCCTTTGCTTAGAAGGCTCGTGTTTAACAAACCTTCCCTTGACCAGACCATATGAAAGAAGCGCATTTTTAGTGCTAGCCATGAGCGCTCAATGTTTTCGAACCAGTTCGAACGCGTAGTATTCGCACGTGTAGTAAACAGAGTTGGAATTCCCGCACTGCTATTTGGTTTGCTGACCGCGATGAACGTCGCCGGGCTGCTGACTGTCTCGTGCCTGGCCAGGAAGCTGATTGAACGCTGCTAAACCTCGTTGCACGTGGAGCTCAGCGCACTCGCCACGCGCTCGACGCGTGTTTTCAAGGTCGTGAGTAAGCGGAGCGTTGCTGTCGACAGATCGAAACTGCAAACGTGCGTTGCTGAGCACCGACTGTTCCGCCCGCACTGGCAACTTCTTCCGCTGCAACTGTCGCCTTGTAAGGTTGCAGTTTCGCGCTTGTTTTCACTTCGTTGCTGCCCGGTTGTTGGTCTCTACATTTCGTAGAGATTGGGGCTTTGAAGTATACGCTGTTCGTTTTCGAGTTGGGCACTCCTGCTTTAAAGTACAAACTCAGCGGTCCTGTGAAGTCTGATGCTCCACTCTAAAAACCTGCGCACGCACAGCCCGCTGATTGCTTTTTTGAATCTGAATAAGAGTGCTTCGATAATGTTCTCACCACTCCGATTGTGACAATAGTTTGCGATCTGCTTCAGCTCCGTTGCTCAAACTTCTTTTTATATTAATAGTTTACTTGACAATCAAAGCTCTAAGTTTGCTGTAGGCTGTCGGGGAAACAGCCGAATGGGCTCTGCTTTCATCTTTTTGCGATGATTCAAACTTGCAGATCCATGTATTAGTCTCCACACAGGGGAAGAGTTTGAATCAATCAGCAAATAGAATATATTCGGATGAGGATGTAGGACTGACGATGCGTAGTGTTACGTGAAATCGATTTCCTATTTAAAAGTTACTGATTCATTCAAACTCTTTATCTGTGTTGAGACTATTTAAGTTTTGTTTTCCAGTTCACTTTTCGTAAGTTTTTCTTTTCCAAACGTTTTGGATTTTCGACAGTTTTCTGTCATGGCTTGCTTGACTTTCAGCCGCCAGACAATAACACGCGCGTGCTTTGCTACCGGACAGGTCTTCATCGCTCAGAAAATGATCATTGGCAAATGCAACTTGCGAGGCAAGCCCGTGATCTGCGCCACTCAGATGCTGGAGAGCATGGTCAAAAAGCCTCGCCCCACCCGAGCGGAAGCATCTGACGTTGCGAACGCAGTTCTGGACGGTTCAGACTGCATTATGCTTAGCGGCGAAACCGCCAAAGGTAATGTGTCGCTGCACACTGACCAAACTTAACCGACCGTTTCTGGCTTGCCGATAAAGAGTTTAACCTTGCTTCTTCCATTTGCTATCAGTGAGCAAGGTGAGGGCGTGGCTCTTACTACAGTGGGTGTGGTTCGCGCTACTTGAGCTGCATACCTGGCGCGAAATCGCACACCTTTAGCCCAGGGGCGATTTACAAAAACAGGCGGTAAAACATTTTTCGGTTGATTGATCTCGTTCAGCGTAAACCTCGTCCGTGATTTCAAGTTCGCTGTGTTCCCGGAACATGCATAAAAAGTTGGCCATTACTGTGTTTTTTCCGTTGCTGTTTTGTGTCAGGTCTGTATCCGCTGGAGTGCGTCACCATGCAGCACCGAATCGCAAGAGAGGCGGAAGGCGCCACTTTTCATCAAAGAGTATGTATTCCTGTTCAACGTGCACTGCACGGTTTATCGCATACTCGCGCAGAACTGACAGACAGAATACACTTCATGCGGCTTGCAGGCGAATCTTCCTCAGCGCAGAGCGTTCGTAAGAAGTGTTTTGTAGATCTTTCTACTTCGGAGACGCCAGGACTTCTACAAAAAAACTTCAATCAGGCTCTACTGGCGATAAAAACATAAAAACACATTAAAAAACTTGCCAACGTTTCGATAGTTGCTATAGCTATCTTCATCAGGGCTAAAAACGAAATGCTTTTTTTTGGTGTTTTTGTATGTTGGTTTTTGTAAGTGGCTTGTAGGTTAGTTGTCGGCAAACTGTGGGCCTCGGCCCAATCGTGGACCGTTCAGCTCTTTACTGGGAAGCGCAACACTATCTGTTGTCTGTTGTGGGCCGCGTGGTATGTAAGAGCTACTGCGTCGGTGGCGTGGACTGACTGAAACGTAGGCTACGTACGGCAACAACTATGGAACGTTGTTTGTTTGACGTTAACAGAGCATGGTATAGTGTTTACCATTAGACGGTTTATGACATTAACTGTGTCATTATACGGCTTATGACAAGGGCCATTAAATCACGACTGAAAGGGCGGTCATAACGACCATTATGACGAAAGTTTGCCGGTTACTGTTGTAGATGGTGCCCATTTGATGACACTTCTTGGTGTGACAGTGTTCAGGTCTTGTTTAAGTTGATTTGTAATTATCAACTTTGTTAAACGTATGAACAATGCATCCCTTAGCACACCCATTTGTACAAATGCGATAAACGGGTGACTTAAGTTTGTTTAGTTATGAGTGAAACAATCTGGCCTGCTTCAAGGACAAATTTCAAGACAAAGGGTTTCAAAATAAAAATGCTTTTTCGAGTGCGGATTCCTACCGCAACACGTTACTTATGCTATTCTTGACCTTTGCCTGTCGACACATGTAGTTGCGTTGTAGCAGTTTCGTTGTAACTTTAAAGCCAGAAAACCTGTCTTGTTTTGCTTTGAATGCTTTTTTATCGTAATGTGCTTTTCACACAACCTCGCTACATGTCGTATGAAATCTAAACGTGTTTGTGTTATCGGTGTTTGTGCGCTGCGCGGTTATTGAGAGTTGTTGCGTAGGATAAAATCGAGTTTTTTGACGTAACATTTCATTACGTGTGTTTTACCGAAAGCCCAACCGTCGCGTGCAAGTAATGATTTTTTGCTCTTTCCAGGATTTTGAGATGTTGAGCAACGCTCGTTCTCTTGCAACCGACTCGGCGACCGCCATCGCCAGTGCCGTGGTTGAAGCTTCCTTCAGATGCCAAGCGCGTGAGTTCTTTCGCGTATTTTTAAGTTATGAGTGGAACTGCTTTGGCACCGCGAATGCAACTACTGTCCAAATGCTACAGACGCCACTATGCAGTAGAGTTAGTTGTGTTGTTTTTTTATTGTTCATTCAAGAGTTCAAACTTACTGTTGGATTTGTCGTTCCCTGCATTATCTTGTCAAGCCAATATTCGACCTTCCAAGCTTGCACCTAAGGCTGAATTTACGCTTTCGGTGTCCGCGTAATAACTTATGGTTTGTTGTGTTTGCACTCAAAGGCTCTTAGAATTATATTGTGGTTGTGCTGTCTTTAGATACTTGCACTGTGCGCGCGCGCGTTATTTGTGAAATGTGAATGACGCTGTGTAGGTTTCCAGCAGCTGTTTTTGGGTAAAAAGAATGCGATTTCCTCCAAATTTCTCCGTAACCTTTTTGTGGGCTTATAAAATGTTTTTTTATTTGAGATCCTAATCAGACGGCATTGTAAGGAACATTTTGAAAAATGTGTGTGTGGTAAATTACACGTGGGAAGCTCACTGTAGCTAGAAGCGCTATTACAGCAGGAAAAAGAAGCACAGTTTGTTTTAGAAGAAACAAGGAATTGTACCAAGACCATTTCGTTGCCAGCCTGCAGTTTCCAGCAGAATGCGTGTTTATGATAAGCTTGACTGCTGCCAGCGATGTTTATTAGTATGACAAACGCACCAATGCTTATGATGCAACGGCGAATTTTGAAACGATTTAATTTGTGTATGCGAATAAATATTTTTTTGACATCTTACAGATGCTTAGAACTTTTTAGCTCAAGATTCCTCCCTAAAATTAAATGAATAGCGGGTTTAGTAGTTGAAATCAAGCTCCAAGGTTGTTGTAAAACAACAGGAAATTGTCGTCAATGTTAAATACACGCAAAAATCAGGTTAGTCTTTGTCTTCGACAAATGTACCCAACTGTTTCGTTGAAATAATGCAGAGCATTGTACCAGTCGTTTTGCGGCTTGGATTGTTTTCAGCCTGGAGCTCGGAACATGACTGTTTCCTATTCCATGGCGCCTAAAAAAACAACGCTGGGCAACTGGCGTGAATTGGTCGATGAGTTTTTGGGTTTCAAATCTATGAATTTGTTGTGTTTTCTGGTTTTGATTCAGGAATCAATGTCGGCTGAGCTTGGGTTGGGCCGGAAAAGCACCAAATGTTGCGAGTGCTCATTGTTATTGAAATCGATTCAGGCTTTGTGAGCGAATCGATCGTCAGGTCACCGGTGGCGCTGCTGCGTAGTACTTGATCTATTTACAGCCCCTTCAACCGCTCTCATCTCTTTGTGTGCAGAAGGCATCATCGTCCTGACAAGGTCAGGAAAATCGTCTGCCTTGGTTTCGAGTTTCCGGCCCCGCGCTCCGATTCTTACAGTTACGCGGTTTGAGCAGACTGCCCGTCAGATTCATCTTTACAGAGGATGCTTTCCAATCTTGTATCAGGCAAGTGACGCCCCGGCGAGTGTCCTAGCTGTTGCTCTATATTACTTCAAATCGATTTGTAATGCTGAAATCGTGCGAACTTGCTGCGTTGATCGTTTGACTACGCTGAAGGTGGTGTTATTTCCAAACGTGAACTTTCTCTTATTTGCCTTCTATAGATTGTCGTTTCGCAAACGTACGGATTTGATGTCACCTTCAAATTCCATGCGTAATTCGTTGCTAGGAATAGATATCAAATTTGTTGAGGAACGCAGTGATTCAGCTTACTTCGGCAATAGAGCAACACTGGAAGGTTACGTTGATGGCTGCTTCATGGTCACCAAGATTAAAGCATTTAATATCGTAAGAAATAGTTCGTGATGTCCTGCGCCTCATTCGTTTTTGTAAACTGTGATCTCAGGTTGTTGAGAGGTATCGAGCTTCTGACGTTTAATGAAACAGTGAACTTTTCAAGGCCATTGTCTGCTTGGAATCGAAAGCATGGATGTAGGAGCAGGTAATTTTTTGGGGGTGCAAAGGATATTTTGCCCAAATTTGCTCGAAAAACTGTTATGTGGCAGACTTCCTACAAATTTGCTGTAGCTGTTGGCACATTATAGTTTCCTCTACCATGTTGCATTAAACTTAAAAAAATATTTGGTACTTGAAATTTGATTCTTAATAACTCAACTGAGAAGAAGTACGCTTGGCTGTGCAAGAACATTGTCAGAAGTCAGCTGGCTCAGTACTTTTAAGCATCTGCCTCAGTTCTGGGGCTTGGCGTTCCATTCACATTCCAGCTGTTGCTTTCAGCAAGGAAAACCTAACTGAGGAAGGTCTAAAGCTTCTTCCCCTGAAGACATGTATGTGATATATACTATGACCACGCCGTGAGTCTCACAAGATTGTCCGTTCAACTGCACATATATGCAACAGCTGTATGGCCAAGTGTGTTCATCCAAAAGAGTGTAGCATCCAAAACACTGTAGTTAAAACAAAAGCTTTTCTGTACTTGCCTGGCATGGACACTACTAACATGAAGTGGGTGCCCTGCAGTATATTCGATTCCATCTAACAAACTAAAATACGAAGTTACTAGAAACAGTTTGTTCATTTTAAAGATGTTTTCTATGACATAATAATCTTTTATGTGTACACTCAATAACAGAGAAGCATTATTTCATTAATATTGTTAAAAAATGTCGAAGCTTCTTTGTCCAAATTTTTGACATATCAAAACTTTTGGGAATGAACTTGCACCCCCGGCTCCTACACCACTGTGTGAAAACTTGGGCAGAGTTTTATTTTAGTTGGGTTAGTAGTTTCTCTGTCATTGCCTGCTCCTTTCTGGGTGGTATCACGATGGATACCGGTTGCCGCCCAGCAGCCAGCACGTACTGCGCAACTATGTTGATCACCTGGCAGACTTGCTGCTTCCATTTGAACCTGCCCGTATCTAATTTTATCGCAACTCAAACCCCATTTCTAATTCGGTCGTCAATTTCAAGCCTTTCAAGAAAATTAACCAACGGTCAAGGAGTGCTCGACGAGATAACCTGGTCAACAGGTTTTTACGGTGTCCCGGCGTTGTGAACGTGATCCGAATAAAATTACTCAGTATTCACCAGTTCGCGCTGAAATTCGGTGAGTCTGTACCGTCAGCCGCAGCTTCGCTCTAAATGAATTAGGAATCACTGGAGCTTGTTGGCTCAGGGAGCCGATACATCCAACTTACACACTCTTTATTGCATTTCATTTCGCTGAACAACTTCTTTATTCACTTTATATTTTCTCATTATTTTACTGATTACACTTTTAACTAAAAGAATATGAAATTTGGTCCCCTATCGGTTTACTTTTATTTCAGCGCAAAAACATGAAGTTGGAAATAGATAGGCAGCATCTGGATGTTAAACTTTCATTAATGATTCACTCTCGAAAGCTTGCTCGTATAG
>JGI24159J19872_10004018_pt1 | contig 18637 bp, 8 predicted proteins | sample Ectturendosymbi4_FD_19872 | JGI IMG/M metagenome (IMG submission 19872) | reverse complement strand
AGAGAGAATGAGTTTGCATTTTTGATTCTTCTTCTGGGTATTCTCTCATTCATACTTCTTTGAGTTTAGTATGAGAAAGTACTTTGTTCGTTGTTGCCCACAATAAGCAGTTTCGTCAGTTTGAGAGTCACTTGTTTTGCATTGTTGATTCCCAGCAAATGGGAGAACATGTACAGACTATAAAACGTCTGCTACACCACTGATAACTGTAAACAAATTTCGCCAAAATAGGCTAAGTACACCTGATGTGTAACAAAAAACGGAAAATTTGCCGAAAATAAACAAACCTTCAAGTCCGAACCTGATGTACTTCTATTGCATGGACAACTGCAATTATCGAACACAGTATGGCATGGGTCTTGTACAGACTGCCATCAAAGGTTACTGGCGGCATTTCTGTTTTTTTCGTGTAGTTTTTGTGTCACTAATTGGCCTATCCCACGCTTCGTTCTGCATGTACCTGTGTTGTTTTATGAAAAAAATGTTTTCGACATTCAATAAGTTACTATTTTAAGGTCAGATAAGTTTGAAAATGAATTGTTTTAAAAGCCGTTTCTGCACTGTAAACTTCCCAGTGAATCTGGGTGAGGGTGAAAACGCGACATAGACAGGAATGGCAGTGGTTACTGACCCCGTTTAAAAAAAAGAGCTACCTGAGCAGGGTTAACTATAAATTTTTTGGGCATAGAAAACTTTGCAGGGACACAAAAATTGGGGGGAGACTTCTACTGACTTTCCCCCCCGTGACTAGCGGCCTGGATAAATCTCTAAACAGAAATTCAAGCTTTTCCCATTTTATACGACAATAAGATTAAATCACTGCTATAAAGTTAAAAAATTTTGATAAGCTCCGATTTGATTCTGGAGCCCCTCGTCTAGGTCGAGGGTCGAAGTTTAAGTTTTGCAGCATGTGCAACCGGCCCTTTAAATTTCTAAACGATCAAAAGACCGGTTGATCACAAAGTCTTTCTGCTTTTTTATAGGAAGAGGCGAAGTTTTGGCAACAAAATCCTTCCTCTCATAAAATTCAAAATCCGTTTTTTGCATTACGTGAAACGCGTCTAAGCATTTAGGAATTAGGCACAGACGGCTTTGCGTCTTTATCTATCAGCTCTATTGCACAACTGTGTTTAACAATGTTGAACAAAAGTAGCCTATTTATGTTATCACACAAGAGTTCCAACACTCCATGCTAGAGACACAGCAAGACAATAAATCTCAATTCAACAGTAAGCATATGTATTTGTAAAAATGCCTTTTCGGATTAGAAATGTTGGCAGCCTCTTAATGATAAAACACACTACTGATCAATCGCACCTGGTGTGGGTACGCAACGTGCCAAGTAACAGTGATTGGTTGGCCGGACACGACTGTCGTCATAAGTCTGTGATCTGCACATACACCAAAAATAAATCGGGTAGGAGTGGACAGCAACTGAAGAGGCAATTGCAGACAGATTTTACGCACACTTTTCCTACCTTCATTGTAATCAACCCCACACGGAGGTGTAGACTGCAAGTCATCTAAAAAGTCAAAAGGAAGCGGTCTGGCAGGCGGGAATGTCAAAACCACGTGACTAGCGCAGCTGATGATCTGTACTGCTGCCTAGAAATAAGAAAAGCATGTCAAGGCAATGATTGATGGGTATTTGTGCTATATGCGCTCTGTGACCGCAGTGAAACATACACTTAAATCATCGATTCTATTTTACTAAGATTTTAGGACTGTGGATGCATAGTGTTACATGAAATCGATTTCCTAGAAAGCAATTTTTCGATTGATTCGCTTATGTCACCTTTGTGGAGACTATAGTTACTTGAAATTGTCGGATACGGTTACTTCGTAACGCGGTTACGGAATACAGACCACAAAATAACCCACTTAGTTTTCAAGTTTCTGTGCGTAGTTCTACAGTTGTTGTCGTCGTGTATTTTACATCACTAATTTCAAATTATGACACCAGTCATTAAATCCATAAAAAATGCTTTCACAGTAACATTTCAAGCAATTCTAATCGTGTTGCCGATGTGACTCCCTAAAAATCATGGGTGATATTGATCAAAAGACGTCACTGTCATTTGTTTCAAATTATTCAAATTAAGAACTCTTCTCAGAGCTTTCAGAAATGCGCACTGACTATGTTCTACGTAACTCTTGCACTGCACATTGCTTAAAACTCAGCTCGCATACAGCAAAAGTTTTTCCAGCCACTTATAGCAAGATCCGCACCCAGGCCCGTAGCCACGGGGGGTATTCGGGGGCAGTGCCCCCCAAATTTTTTTGTGCACCCCAAATGATTCAAACCCGAAAAATTAATCAATTTTGCAAATGCTTGTTTTCAATCTGTTTAATCGTTACGCAAACTCGCAACATTACCGCACGTTGCGTTAAAAGGTAACCTCATTTGTTAGAAAATAAATTGTGTTAAGGAATATCCACACTGGTAACAATTTCGACTTGTGACGTCACAGTCACTGGAGGCAGTCTTTCGAAACCGTTTCTGCAGCCTCTCTGTCAGCGCGAACGCCATGGCACCAGCAAGCTGGCTATGGAAATAATAATGTTATAATATAAGTCTTAGCCAGCGTTCTCTCTAAGTGTAATGATCACTGCAGCACTGACTAGCATAAGTCAGCATAAAATGCAGCTAGCACGTATTCCGTACTTAATGTGTGGCGCAAGCAAGCTACAGTTATCCCACCCTCTGAACAGGCGAAACCACATCCCACTCTTTGAACAAGAGAAAAAAGTCATTTGCATCTCGATTCACAGAGGACGTCATTCATAACAAAACACATCGGAATTCACACTGAAAGTGAGAGTTTGAATTTGAAAGCATCTTATTTTGAAATCATTGATATTATTCAAAGCGAATTCAGCCACCGGTTTTCGGAGTTTTATATGTCTCTCATTAAATCTTTGCGTGTTCTTTCACCAACATCGAATTGCTTTATCGACAGTGAAGAGTTACAACCTCTTTACTCTTTAGTCAATTCAACTACCAAAAATATCAGTGAAGATCTTCTCGATGCTGAAAATGCTACTGTGAAAAGCATTGTTTCATCAAAGCTTCCTGATGTGTTTTTAAATGAAAACACCCGTATGAATTTGGACCAGTTTTTGAAATGGTTTTGGAAGAATAAAGCAGTATTTCCCACCATACACTTGCTGCTGAGGGCGGGCTTAACTGTAGGAATTTCGACAGCCACATGCGAAGCAAGCTTCTCCAGTGTGGTGAGGATACTCGCACCTTGTAGCAGGTGCATCACACACGAGCGTACAAGGGCGTAACGAGGTTAGACAGCGCCCGGGGCAAGAAGCAAGTTTGGCGCCACCATGTTCGAATTTGAGGTCTTTAGGAAGCAAATGTACTGCATTGAAGAGAGCACTTGTGACATTGTTTGGACTTTTTAACGCACCCGCAGTCATTCGGCGCTCCCCGTAGTGATTCGGCGCCCAGGGAATCATGCCCCCCTCGTTACGCCCCTGCGACCGTATAAATGTCAGCTGGTTTTGTTGAGTTTTGAAAAAAATGAAACAGCTGCTGTAGCAAACGAAGACATCGTTTCTGAATTTTCGGCCAAAACTCGACGACTGCATGTTTAAAGTATTCTCTTGACACTGCAAGTGCCTCCATGAATACTACACCGGTCTGCAAGATTTTTGGGGACTTGCTGTTGGGAGTGATTTTAGCGGTTTTCGAGGGTGCTGATTCCAAAAATGAATATATTTTGCGCAAGTCGTCTAGTTTAGCCGCTACATGATCCGCTCTTTTTGCTCATTACATAGCTTTTTCAACAAAATTCTGAACTATAGTTTTATACTTTATCTCACTGTTTGTTTCTGAAAAAGTTCCGAATGCGTTACGAAAGCCCTCTGTACCAGCTGTGAAAGAAAAGACATAAAATATATGTCATAACATGCATTCAAGATGAAGTTAAAAGTCTGGATTTGGCCTGAAAGATGGCCAACGATCACCAAAAAAACTTAGTACCATTGACATATTTTTATTGGCTAAGATTTTTAGTTTAGAGTTTTGTTGTCTACTCTACAGGACCAAATTAATTTGGAAAACCTTTTATGTCGTTTGCTTTGATAAAATAAAATTGTTAGAAACCACATATATAAAACATTTGGCGAATGTACAAAATATTTGAAAACAGAGAAGCTTGGCAGCAGATCAAGAAAATAGTTGAAACAGAATAGGAAGACTTTTTTTAAACTTCGCACTGGCAATGAAACCTGTTACTTTTCTCATAACTTGCTGTTTGTGTTCTCAGATTCTGGTTAAGGTATCCAAATACAGTATTAGGCAATTCTGATATTATGGCTGAAAAAGAAGAAAATGTGAGGACAACCCTGATGTGTTTTGTTATATCTGTGGAAAGTACACATTGCAACAAGGACGTGTGAAAATTACGGAATTTGTCAAGAAGGCTTACAACGCCTACATTGGTGTAAAGCTTGGAGACCATGATAAACCTTGGGCTCCTCATGTGGCTTGCAAGTCCTGCGTTGAACATCTACGAGAGTGGACAAATGGAAAAAGAAAAACTGGATTAGCTTTTGGTATTCGTATGGTTTGGAGAGAGCCCTCAAACCATCTGAATGACTGCTATTTTTGTATGGTACATGTGGCTGGAATAAGCTCGAGAACACTTTCCAAGGAAGAATATCCCAGCATACCATCCGCTATTAGACCTGTTTTCCATTCCAATGATCTTCCTGTCCCAATTTTTCAAGGTTTTGAGGATTCAAATAATGAAGCAGGCAGTGAATGTTCAACTGAACAACATACTGACAATGGTGATGCTTTTACTGCCAGCAGTAGCCAAGAATTTAAAACAAAGCCATTTAATCAAAATGAAATGAACGACTTAATTCGTGATCTTGGTCTACCTAAACACTGTGCTGAGTTGCTAGCAAGCAGACTTAATGTTGAAGTTTTTCAAGCAAGAAGATAACTTTGTGTTTGCCATGACATTAAAGGGCTTTTGAATGCCCTTGGCTGCGAATATGTGAGCCGTGATTGGAGACAGTTCCAAATCGAGTTTAAAATGTGTGTTGCTCAGTAATGGCAATCAATATGCATCCATACCAATTGGACATTCTGTACTTTTGAGAGAAAGTTACCAAACTATGGATTTTGTTTTAAAGAAAATCAAGTACAGCGAATACAACTGGATGATATGCGGAGATTTAAAGGTGATTTGCATTCTACTTGGGCAACAAAGTGGATTTACTAAGTACCCATGCTTTTTGTACTTATGGGACAGCCGGGTTCGCCAAGAACATTGGGTACGAGATATCTGGCCTAAACGTGAAAATTTTAGAGTAGGAGAAAATAATATTTTGCACGTTCCATTGGTAAATCTATCAAACGTTTTGCTTCCTCCACTTCATATTAAACTGGTACTTATGAAGCAATTTGTCATGGCATTGGACATGGAAGGTGACTGTTTCAAAAACCTTTTTACCATATTTCCAGCTTTAAGTTCTGAAAAATTAAGAGCTGGAATTTTTGATGACCCTCAAATTCGCCGATTGATGAAGGATGACAAATTTGTGAGGAATATCACAGCTTTGCAAAAGAAAACCTGGCTTTCTTTTTCAGTAGTTATTGAAAAGTTTTTGGGAAACTTTAAAGCTCCCAATTACAGAGAACTTGTGCATGAGCTCTTAGCTTCATTGCAAGAGCTAGGATGTAATATGAGTCTGAAGGTGCACTTTTTGCACAGTCATCTGGATCACTTTCCAGAAAGTTTGAGAGCAATGAGCGAAGAGCAAGGTGAACGTTTTCACCATGACTTAAAAACAATGGAGAAGAGGTATCAAGGACGGTGGAATAAAAACATGATGGCCGATTACTACTGGGGCTTGAAACGAGACATTACTAGTACTTATTCACGAAAAGCATTAAAAAGAAAGTTTATATCGAAAAATGAATGTGAATGGTGCATACCATTAATCACTTTGATTCACTTTTAGCATACCTGGTTACCTGGATTGGTTTTAATGTCAGATGAGTTTGGATGAGCCTATCCAACAGCCGTTATTGCAATTGTTTGGTATTTTATATTGCTGCAATGGTCATAATTTCTTTAACTTTTGAAAAACGTAATGTGGAGAGTTGTTTTACATACATATTACTGTACTTTTATATATTTTTAAAATCAACACAATGATTAAAATAATGTTTTGAAATAGTTTTGTTTAAATATACGATAATACGCATTTACAATGTTAGTGCGCAAAAATTACAAAACGATACTCAAATTTTAAAAGCCAAATTGCACAAAAACTAGACCATATAGAAGAAATGTAATTTCATTTTTGGAATCATCACCCTTAAATTATCCTAAAATCGCTCTTTTTCCTTAATCCCCATGAACTTCGTTTGTAATTGTAGAACAGTGATTCATCTAGTATGCTACGTAGCAGGTTTCAGAGCTGCAGCTTTTGTGACAGTTTTCAAATTTCTTTTCTTTGTTTTTTCATGTTTGCGTTTTTCGTTATACCAAAAGACGTTTTAAAAATTGCGAGTGTTGATAAAAGGTAGAGCGTCTACATGCTAGAGTACATGGTTCAGGGGTGTAGTGTGGCGGGAACGCGTGGGAACCGCGTTCCCACACCTTTTTCACGTTTTGTTTTAAAATGAGTTTGAAACTGTTTCACAATGGCTATTTTTTGGGTGCGTTCCCGCACCTTGTTGTTATAGCACTACATCCCTGACATGGTTCGACTTCCACTGTTAATGGGAATGATTGATTGATTGTTTCAGTGACCAATAGAATGTATGTTTTTATTATATATAATCTCGTGCATTGTTGTAACTCTTGTGAGAATTTAGACGGAGTTTCTTTCGTACCAGTGTCTTCACTTTGAATAATGCTGATACGAATAAAATTGGTTCAATTTTGTTGTTTATGACAAAATATTGTTGTGTTTTTCAAAGAGTTAACAGTGCATTAGGCAAACATCGAACAAAGTTTTTACTGAATCAAATGTGACAAACAGGCATCAAGCACTGGCGCGTAGTCAGAATAATATCTTAAAGCCAGGCCCGTAGCCAGCTTGGGACACCAGGGTGGGCGAAGACTTTTCTGAGAGGGGCCCAATTTTTTTTAACTACGTCCAATACTTTCAAACTATGTCCAACACATTTTCCAGGGGGACCGAAAGAAATTTTATGGGGATATTGTTCCCCCTAGTTACGGGCCTGCTTGAAGCATAGGCGATTTTTTTCATGCTGTTTTTCTTTGTTGTTTCCGGGACTCTAGTCCGACTTTGTGAAGAGACATGAGAGGTGTAGAAAAGCGCATAATTAAACAAATGCTCTTAGTTTTGTGTGGATACTTTTTCTGGAAAAAGTCATCGTTTTTGAAAATTTGAGAAAAGCGCTGGAGTCTTCCTCCCCTGCTTGGGGAGGAGGAGGAGGAAGACGGCACGCAGCATACCGGTACAATCACAAATCTTATGTGATCAGACTGAAAACAGACAACTGGCAATATGCTGTCCAGTTAATCGCTGAAAATTAATAAAATCATTTGTTTTAAACATGCAGTCAAACAAAAATATTGTCCCCCTAAAAATCTATTGTGCCACCCCAAACCTTAAAACCTGGTTACGGGCCTGCCCGCACCCAATATGCACCGAGAGTTGCAAAGCACTCAGGCGAGGGGACCTGCAATCCACGCACAGACCATTTTTCAAAGTTTTGGGAACTGCTATAAAAACTAAATGAGAAGTTTCACGTATTGTTTTTTAAGAGTTTAGATAAAATTAAAAGCTTTTATTTTTTTTCGGACATTTCCAGGAAAACGAGGACCTAATTGTGATTTTGAGGGATACTTTCACCATTTCGGAGAAACTTTTTTATATTGGTAGTTAGCAAAACGAGCAATAAACAAGCTGGGTTTGTTGATTACAAATTTCCTCTGATGGAGAAAATTTCGAAATCTTTTTACATTAGTTTGTCTGACAACGTTTGAGTCATTGCTTCAGAACACGACCAAAAATCATTACTGAGCTAATTCAGTACTTTATACTCTGTTGTGCAAAATGGAGGAAGTCTCGAAGTGACATTTCTGAGAATGACGGTGAACTTCAGTGAATGATTGGGGAGCAGAGTTTTACATTGAAACCAACAGAACTGTTATTAACAGTTTTTATAAGTTTTTTTTATAAAAAAAGTTTTTTATAAAAACTTTGCATCCTTGAGTGCCCAGATCTTTTATTTCGAAATTCTGACACCCACCCCTCAACATCAGTGTGGAATATTGTCCATGCATTTGCATTAAGTTTAACAGATGCTCGCCTGCAATTTCATCTTAAATAGTTTTACGATTAAAGCAGTTGACTTAAAATGATTCTTTTAAGGTGACAAGGAGTTTGACTTTGACTACCGGTTAGAAAATAATTTTAGGCAATTCATAGGCGGGAACAATGTTGTTGATATTTCAAATTCATGTCATTGCGTTGTACGCCATCATAGCAAGTTAGCGTGTCGCGGTGCCAATAAAATCAGCAGTATTTTGACAAGAATGCAGTAAAAATAATTGCAAGATGTTAATATTGTTAGTTTATTAGTAAATTAACTCAGTAAAAATTCTCAATAAAATTCAGATGATTCGTTCTTTGACTTACCACAACGCAAGTAATGCTGATTTTCATTCTTCTGATCCTGTAGCGACACAACCAAACATTTAAGTCGATGAGCACGTGAGACACAGAAAACAAAACCTAGCTGAAAAGCAGAGACATCTTTTACGATATTCCGCTGCACGCATGAGGCTATATGTAAAGCTATCTTTCACCAGACAAATGTGTCAAACGCCCATCCTTCCCGAAATGGCTTCATTTAAAATTAACGCCGTTTCAATTATTTACATGAACGAGTAGCAACAACGTTACTGGTAAGTATGGTTTTGAACTTCGCTTGATCTGATCACGGTGACAATGGTGGAACATCCGGTGTGCAAGTAATAAAACAAACAAGCTGTGGACAAAAATGCGTTTCTTTTTAAGTTCGTAAAGCAACATTTTGCAAAAATGTTGACACCAATCTTGTGAAGCTTGACGAAAGTTTCAAATCTAAAGTTTTTACATTAATGACTGCTTATTTTAACTTGAGAATGCAACATAATGTCTTCCTTTGACACTCTAATTTTTGCCATATGAGAAGAATTTTAGTTTAACCATTGAAGCGTATACGGTACGCAGATTCTGGGCAAACGCTTTCCTAACCAGTAACTCATGGAACTGTGGTCCACTGGCATTACAAACAAGAAAACTGAAGAACAACTGAGATGCAGGTGCAAACACCCACAAGCTCACTCAAACAAAACCAAGAACACACAATGCAAAAATGGATGCGTGCCAGTACCACATCGACGTCACTGTCCATAGTGACATACCAAAATGTCAGCTCGGTGATGGCACCTGGGTATTTGTATAAAATTCCATCACCATGAAGTTTATTTTATAATGTAAGAAATTTAATTGTTCATCCGTACAGTAGCGTAACCAGCCCAAAAATTTGGGAGGGGCTAAAAAATTTGGAAGGGGCAAAGTGTTTGATTTTAGGCGAATAACACTATTTTGTTTGGGATGCCGCCTCAAAGCACAAAATGACTACATGCTCTGAAAATTTGGGGGACATTGCCCTTTAGACTCGCCCTGGGTACGCCTATACATCGGTGTAAAACTTCCGGTATGTACCTATTTTTGCGTAATTACTATTTCTTGACAAACTTGAAAGAAAGTTGGATTTTACGCTACGTTGACTCGGTTTTTCCTCCAAGAGTGAAGAATCAAAACTGAAAACCATCTTGCGTTTTGCCCCTACAATTTAATACCTCAGTAAAACTAATAACAGCGGGAAGTTTGTTTTCTAGCCTGTCTCTGTTGAACTGTTGATGGAGTCACTGAGTGCTGCAAAAGCTAAACAATTCTTCTGTATCGAAAAAACAGAAAACTTAAAAAAATGGATAACCCAATTGTGTTTCTACAGTACGCTAACTTATTACTAAGCACTTTCATTTTAACAGCATGTTGCCAAAATGTAGCACGCTACTGGAAGATATACGTTCATACTTCGGATTCAAAAACGTTTTGCTTACGCTTTCCAAGTCACAGCTAACAAATTACACCATTCAATTCATTTAGGTTCACTCAAACGTATAGCTGACCTTTACGTTCATCCTAAAGTCACAGATCGTAAAACAAAAATGTGCAGATACTTCATATCCGGGATTATCAAGAGCGGAAAAACACTGGACAATGCACTTCAGTCTTTTGTTTACAGGACATATCTTCGACACTTGTTGCGCACCCTACAACGATATCAAGCGTCTGATACCAGCAACCGTTCTTTAAAGTGTTTACGATTATGCTTTTGTATACATTGACAAGCGCACTTCACACTGTCTTGCGTGTGCGCTATTCCCATCCACAGTGTCGGTTCAAACCACCAGCGATTGTGCGAAACATTCTTGCTGGATTCTCAAGTGTCTGGCAGTGAAGTTACGCCAATGCTCTCATAACGAAAATAACCGACAGATCTTGTGTTTTTATTCGTTCATTCTTATGCTTTACTAGATCATTCTCTAGTTTCACGACACATCACAAGTCATGAACCAGAAGCCATATCTTAGTGTTATAGAAAAAATGAAACTATTTCAACAGCAAAATTAAGGATAGCATTAGAAGGCATTGTCAGTAATCCAACTAAACTTTTTTGCAAGCCTACCGAGTTTCGCATAGCCCAAGTTCTTTGCTTAACATACACAAAATAATTCCCGGCAAAACACAAGCCCTATAACCCATCGGTGATTTGATGTTTCACCTTTTCCATTGATCATGCATGGACGATAGAAATGCATCAGCAGAACGATGGACATAATTTAATTTGTCCGGATAATTTCGCCACGCTTTTGGACTACTTTCATCAATCACGTTTTTGATGAAAGTAAAAAACAAAGAATATGAAAGATACCTCGAGTATTTAAACTTTTGTTTCGGATTATTCACACTTCAATTTTCGGTGCTAATACCGCTGAAGTACATCAACCGAAAAAGCACATCCTTCCAAGCATAGAAGGCAGGGCACAAGGAAGGTTGTAGCCCCCAAACTGTTTTGCTTTCGGGCAAAAATCATTTCAAACATGAAAAAAACTTTTGTATCGAAATTGCACTCTTTTCATAAAATTTTTATGTTAATTTAACTCTCTCCGTATTGATGAAGTGAGAGTTGTATCAGATGTCTTTTTGTGACTTGTAGAAGTTAAATTGGAAAGTTTTTTTAAAATCTACTTTTTGGCCATGAACATACGTTTCGGGAAAAACTCTGTAGCCACATTAAAATATGGTCCACGAATAAAAAACTAATTTATCGCCAGAATGAATATCAATTCTAGCGTAATTTCTTGCAATGGAATTATGATATGACTAGAAGCAGTGGCGTAACTGACGGGGGCAGGGGTGCACGCCGCCCCCCCCTCCCCCGGCAGACTAAATGTAAAAAATGGGCCCCCTGCTAGCCTGCACAGGAAAAAAACAATATTCAAACCCGGGATTTCAAAACAACTATGGTTCACCACAGAACCGTCGCCGGAAACTCTTCAAAAGGGGGGCTCTACGTTTATGCAGGGAGCATTGACATTCTAAGATTTGACAAAAACTACATATTTTTAGTGTTTCATATTTCAATTTGTGGGGCTAGGCCCACCAAAGACGCTCCGTGGCGGCAGGACTGGTTCACTACTGCTTCCAATGAGGCTTAGGAAGGACCTGAAACCACAACTGAGCAACCCTTTCACATTCACGTAAATTGATCTGAATCGGTTAACACGCGCATCAAATCTGATCACACGCCAGTGTGCTCTCTACCACCAGACAATTTGCGCAGTGCTATCCCATTCTCGCGCATTTGCAACTTCCTAAATTTCAATACGGTATGTATATATATCGCATAACCCTTTTGACGCTTCACTATTTGCGTGTCTGCATGGTTGCGTAGTTCCATGCGCGTACTGCGCTACAAAACGAACGTTTTCAGTTCTTATTAGGGAACACTGCTCACCGCAAAACCCGGAGCCAATTCCATCCTGTGGGTAACTGCATCAACTTCGAAGAGCGCACTCACCAAATAACGAGTTACACTCGACTAGGCGTCAAATGTATCCCAGGCCCGTAGCCACGGGGGACATTCGGGAGCAATGATCCCAAGTTTTGTTGAGCCCAGAAATTTGTTTTTGAAACATAATAACAAAAATCTTCCTCCCCTAAAAATGTATTTTTCTTCCCCAAACCTCAAGACCTGGCTACGGGCTGACGCCAGAACTTAAATGTAATAATCATAAAAGTCCATAAACTCACTTTGCTAATCTTTAACCGTTTCGAACTCGAAGCCTTTAATTTAGATCGCAAGATCTTATTCAATAACCCAGTTTTGCTTTACCCCAAGATCGAAAAGAACAAGTAGCACAGTTTTCTTTTCACTGATATTCAATGGTTCCTCGTGGGGAGCGTTGTGTTGAAAAGCAGTTCCACTCGTAGCATGTTTTACTGACTTGTTTTAACGAAGTCCGAATGTCAAAAACGAAAAGCAAATGAACTGAGCGGAGACAGAACTGAGAACGAAAGCGAGATTGCAACGAAAGCCGTGGCAAGCAACCGCTCGGATTTACAGGAAAAAAAGTACGTGCATACGAATCTGCTGCTAACTGAACACTGACGGGCAAAATGAGGCATGGCGGGCACTGGCAGACACGATTGTATGTCCTCCGCGGCCCAGGACGTTTTGTGGCCGAAGTCCGGCGGAGAAAAAAACAAACTTGGAATTCTACGACCGGAGAAATTTCCGCCTTGTTTACTTACAGTCGTAGCCACACAATCGCAGCAACATAACGTTTTGATTCAACGTATTTTCGTCCTTCTTTATCCATGGCAGGAGTAACCTGCATCGCCGGACCAACGAAGAGTTTACATTTCAACCATAGATAGAAGCACGGAAATGACCTTGTCAGCTTTGCCAAGACAACTGAGAATTTCCGCTTGTTACGAAACGCAGCTCCGTTAAGATGGCTTCCGGCGTAACATGCACAACAAAATAAGGCCACGGCCAAATGCAGAAGAAATTATAACGTCGTTCAGATAACGACAGGGGATGAGGCGATATGTGGGAAACATGAGCATGAATTCCAACCACAAACAGGTTTGGCAGATTAAGAAGAGCATTCCAGTAATACCCATAGATCACGGAAAACGATGTCGCTATTGGCCCCGTTTATCCTTAATCTGAGTGTCTTTCCGACTGAAAAGTACGGACTTGCTTTAAACTGCAAGGCGTTATAATTGACCGGACAGCAATCGGTGAATTCTCGGCCTTCTCGTTGAACGAAAACCACCCCGCAATGATCGGAACGCTGTGGAACACTCGCTGAACAACGCACGGGGAAGCGTGAAGCAAGCAAGGCGAACAACAGCAAAAGAACCATCGGCGTATAAAGTTCAACAGCGGCTGCACATCGTCAAGCTTGTGAGGAGGAAGTGCTCGTTCACAGCACGGTAGGAACACAGGGACGATTGGAAATCAACGACTGGCTTCGGTGTATGCAGTGTGCTGCAGCAACCATTCTCGCACTGACGCCATGTCAACGTTGATCATCGTCTCCTGGAAACGCAAAACTTTCGTTAACCAAATAAGGGGGGCGGGGAAAGGTGGGAGGAGTGTTAACCTTGAGGTACGAAAAGTGTGATAAACGTTTACACAAAAACAGCCAAGTGCAGTTTTGATGTGACCCTCTCGCGGAGGGCCAAGAGTTGAAGAAGTGTCACTTTCAAACAACGAACACGAAGCTTGTGGCGAGCAGTCACCCGCACTCACCCTCGTCGATAGGATTGGTTCCTGGCAACGCACGCGCAATGCAGGCATGATCAGCGAACGCAAGATTTCAATCAAGCAGGTTAAGGCGTCCACATAACGATTCTGAAGGAAAAAAAGCAATAATAAGCAAAATAAAACGGCACTGATCACGAAAAGAACCACTTATATATGATATATATATATGCAGTAAAACTCGTCTACTTCGTCAATTCGCTTGAGTCGTTAGGGCAAATCCCAATCTTTTGTGTACATTTCTGTTCGTCTAATTCGTCAATTTGCTTAATTCGTCTTTCTATCCCTTACAAGCGTTTTGTTCGTCTAATTCGTCATTTGCAGTTTCGCTTTTGATGTATAATCAGCTAGTGCGTGTGGGAATTCAAACTAATTACGGATCTTTATCAGAGAATTGTTGCACCTCGCCATTTGTTTATCGAATTTATGCACGAGGTGTGAAGCGCGACCCGACTCCCCATTGAGAGAACGCGGAAAGTCTTTAAAGTTTATTAAAGTTAAAAAGTGCTAGATTAAATGGAGGAGTCTGGATAGAGTAGAGAAATTAATTGTTGTATTCAGCCATAACGTCATAAACTTGTATTTTACTGCAAATAAGAGCACTATGTACGCATACGAGTTACTATGATAAAGTATACGAGCTTCTATGATAGAGTTTTCACCAGTTTGCGTAATTCGTCACTGCGATCACTTTTTTCTAACCCCTTGGGGTGACGAATACAGGCAAATTCCACTGTGTATCTATTTCTTCGCTGAAAAACCGAGATCTTTTCAATAAGAATGGAAACTCGACTTTACCTACTTCTGCCGCCAGCAACGCTGCTGTTATATCGGTTTGCTTTCATTCACACTGTCATAATATCATCACCTGCGTCCAGGTTGTGGACAAAGTAGATTTTTACCTCACATTCCGACGCCAAAAACTAAGTCTTGAAAGTAACCACAGAAGAACGCCACAACGTTGTTCACGACTTTGCTCCACCATTTCAGTTGTCTAAAAGCTACGCGTTAAGTCAGCATTGTTTGACCAGGAGACCTTTCAGCAAGAACTCGTCACAAAAACAGTCATCTAGTAACGACAGTAACTCAAGGCAATTTCAGAACAGCATGAAGAAGCGGGCTAACTGAGATCATGCAAGCATTGACGGTTGATATCAAGAAGATAGACCGAACGAGATCACACAACCACTGTCGCAACTTTTGCAAACTCACCCTTGATTCAAAGTAAAGTGGCAGAAGAAATCCGACATCACGCAAAAGAACGATTCTGAGGGGAACGTCTTGTCGTAAGTTCCGTTTAATTTCAATCAGAAACGAAGAAAGCTCGGTCAGGTGTCTGCAAAGTCACGAAAGGAATGCTCACAGGAGACAAGACGCGTCAACTTCAGGTGGACAAAGCCATATTTTCGAATCAACAACACATTTCGATTAATTTCCATCCCGTATGCGAAGTGAAAAGCCTAAACGTTCACATCGGATCATAGTGATTTGAAGTACAATGCCAGTCGGTAGCAGCCCTCAACGGCAAGCCATGAAGCTAACCTCACCATCTGCGTCTGGGATATTTGGCCTGCTACAGCAGGTGTTCGATGCTATTTTGTTTGGCAGAATTACCTGTACAACGCGAAAGTCATCTCGATCTTTCCCATCGTGAAAGGAACAAAGATCATGTGAGGACGCTTCTCAATGCATGGACGTTGGAAGATGCCTCTTCGCTCCAGATCTAGAAAAATATGATTCACTACAGTCAGGGCAAAACAAAAGCGTAAGGAAGAGGCCAGCAGCACCAGATTTCAAAACGTGCAGTTCTTGACAGGTTAAAGCATTGGGTACGAATGGCCTGCTTAATCACGTTGTTGAAATCACCAACCGCATGGTTAAACTCAGTGCCTTGATTTTGCAAAGTGGCCAACCAAAATGCAAAAGGTAGATTTTCCAGCGCTCGCTCAGCCTCCTGACAACTGCGTCTATGGTCTTTACAAAAACGGTTGGTGTGCATTGCTGCAGCAAGATTATTTCTTCCAAAAAATTCCACCCGATAATAATCTAAGGTGATCCGCCGTAAATTTGTTCTTCTGTGAAGGATGTGAAAAGAAAATGCTGCAACGGTAAAGAACCCCCCAAGCCAACAGTAATGCATAGAAGAAAATTAACGAAAGGAAAGCTTCGTTATCGCTTTGTAGGAGCACTCTTTGGCATGCCACGAGTGGTCTGCGGGCATCCATCTCCGCAATAAATGTTGCGCTGGTGACAGCCCGCACGTGTTGGTGTAGTAATTGACATTTTTGTTTGTGACGTGCACATTCGTTTGGCAGTGGCGCGATGAAGAGTTTTGCAGAGTGCCGCGCGCTCTTCACTGCGGGATGCACGTTGATTGTTTTGCGCTTTACTTGTGTTCCATGTTTCGCCTCTCCCCAGTCAGTTCTGAACCAACAGTGTTTCCAAGAGTGGGGCACTCACTACCAGACCGACCCAAGAGGCAATGCTTGCAAAGCTATCTTTCCTGCCCTGCTGCGGTCTTCTCTGCCGCTCCATTCCCTCTCTCTTATTCTTTTCCGTTTGTGCACAGGCCACTGCCAATTAAACCATCATCTGTCACGTATTGGTCTCCATCCAGACGGACTCTGTGCCCATTGTGAAACACCCGAAACGGTGGACCACGTTATCGAAGTCCGTCCCAAATACTTGACGGCGAGAAATCGTCTGAAACTTGCACTCAATCAACTCGGTATTCCTTTTCATACCCCGGAAATCCTCCGTTGCACAGCTGCTGCAAAGCTTGTAGAAACGTTTGTGCGAGAATCAAACGTATGTCTCTAGAATCTATTTTACCCGGTCCTGGCACTATAAGACCTCGTAGTCAGAAAGTGCCATCAACTCCCCCCTCATAATAATAATGAAAGTTCTCAATTAGTCTGAGCGCCTCCAGTTGATACGTCTTGCTGCTGTATCAGTTCCCAGTTAGTATGTTGCTGAGTTATGAGAAGGTTCTCTCGTTTCGTTTTTTGTACGTATGCGTTTTCCCTGAAAAATCTAATTCGCCCGAAACTACTTTGCCTGTGGTGCTGTGCTAGCTGAAAAGTAGGATAGGACTTCGTTTTACCAGTACTTGGTCTAACCTGGACAGGGTTCGAACCCAGCTTATCAGTGACGTGCGCTCTGTTCGATTAGGCCACTCTCGGTTTTGCAACAAAGTTATACACAAGTTACTTAACCACGCGTCTTCAACCTTTTTGGGCAGAGGGCCGTAAAACCAAAGTAGTGAAGGGCAGAAGGCCGCACCCAAACTAAGACAGTAAATTCCGAAAAAAGCAGTCAGCTTGTACAAAATGCCAGAAGAAATATATTAAAATTGAATAAAATTTTAGTGCAGAACATATTTTTCTTGCCAGCAAACACCAAAAATGACTAATTGTGAGAAAAAACGATGTATCTAAAATGAATGAAAATCATATTAAAATTACGAAATCGTTTGATCGCTGGCAATGCGAAATTTATGGCATCTCGCGCCGGATTGTAACGTACACTTGATATGACTGCGCAGCCGCGCAATTCCGTTTAGCAGGCCACAGTTGGCATTTGATCCAAGCCAGTGGTTTTCAACCTGGTTTGTACCGAGACCCATTGCAGCAACCCAATATAACCTAATGACCTATGACCGTGACTGTTTTCGTCCAATCGCAATGAAAGTGTTAGGACTGGTTTCTAGCAGGCATAATTCAAGAACTTGCCCGTTTCTACTTAGGGCTCCTCTAAAAAAGGTCCCTGGCCCCCCACAAGGGTTGCGACTCAGGTTGAAAACTACTGATCTAATCTGTAAAAACAGACCAGTCACCATTTCCGCGGCCTGAAGACTGCACGTACACTACGACCTTAAATTCCCAAGCAGGTAGTAATACAACTTCGCATCAAAGAACAATTTGAAAAAAGAGTACGAGAGGTTCCACTCCCGTCCCATGCTTTAAAAGTAAACACATCAGGTTGACAGATAACTAAATTTAGAGCATATTACTCACATTTGAAAAGTTGCAAAGACATCTCGTTGAATTGAGAGCTGTTTAATATTCTGCGAACGGGCAGTACAAGATTTCTACAGAGCATTAACTGCGCGCACGTTTCGATCCACTTCCGTGCGTCCTCAGTAGGTTCGTGCTCAAGCAGCTCGGTGAGAATTTGTTCCAGAACCGATACTTCACTTCCTGCAACGCAATCGTGCGTGACAAAATCGCTCGTGGGTGAAGCACAGCGTGCAAGGCATCGCCAGTACAGAAAGCATACGGCTTTCACATGGATAGACCCCTGCATATCGATAAAGCAAAAGGCAATATACCATCAAACACCTATGTTGCTTTTACTAGTCGAGCAGCATCAACACTTCCGCATAGACTGTGAGAAAGAAGTGTGACGCGTGCACAGTGCACACGCTGCCGAATGACAATATTAACTAACCGCTTCTGCAACCAAAGTTGTAACAATACAAGGAGGGCGACGGGAAGGATTTTTTCCAGGTGGTAGCTAACAGTGATGAAATTTCTTTTCACCACCTCGAAACTAAGCGAAAAGTTTTTCTACTAAAAAGTTAGTAGAAAAATATCAAATTTCAAAATCCAGGGGAGGCAAAACCCCTGCATCCCCTTCGCCCGTGCACAAGGAGTATTTCCGGAGAGATCGCCCGTGCACAAGGAGTATTTCCGGAGAGATCGCCCGTGCACAAGGAGTATTTCCGGAGAGATCGCC
>JGI24159J19872_10004017_pt1 | contig 18639 bp, 9 predicted proteins | sample Ectturendosymbi4_FD_19872 | JGI IMG/M metagenome (IMG submission 19872) | reverse complement strand
TACATCAGATATGGCGTTGCTTGCCTCCAGAAAGATGGAGAATATATCCCGCAAGGGTATGTTGTACATGAAAACACTGCCTAACAACTGTTTAAAATCATTCCAACTCAAGCAGCATTTGAACAACGCTCACAAGGAGCAACCTAGCAAAATCGATTGAGCAGACTACTTTACAGTAAGACTAAGGAAGGTTGTCTCAAACGTGTCAGACTTGAGGCAGGACGTGCATTTAAACAAGAAATTTGTCCGTTGAGGCACCGTATGTGGTTGCACTTCGCATTGCTAAAGCGAAAAAGTCATGAGACTGCAGAACTAGTGCAACCATGCCTCCGGAACTGTACTAAAATAGTTTTGGGCGACAGAACTTGCAACACGTTGAAACAAGTTTCCCCTTCTAATAACACATTGAAGATTTTTACCATTAATCCTTGTATCGAGATGTTGGTGAAGTGAAAGCAATCACAAAAATCACATTACAATTTTAAAATGAGCACTTTACTTTTCTGTTTGATTGATATGATGTAAATAAGTGAAATCCTTGAGTGAAACCAATGAGTAGATCCTTTTAATTGTTATATCTATTATGAGAAACCTATATACCACCGAGCTAATAGCTACTATGAGTATTGGCCAGATAGCGTTCCGTAAAACATCGTCACTAAAACTATCAGAAGGGAAATTCGAACTTGGTTATTGGCGTTAGTGGGAAACTAGACCGAAAAGGTTAAAAACCGCTGTGTTATTGCGTGGTCCGTCAGAAAAGGTTTTAATCAGTCGATTCGTAGAACGAAAAAGCAGAAAACGAGAATGCAATGTTTAGCTAACGCGATGCCGAAACCTGTAATGCCATCAGGACATCAGGAGCTATGAAAAGCGCAAAGCTTCTAAGAAAATACGCAAGGATCTGGCAGTGTTAGCGAAAACGCCGCGACTGAACCGCTTTTTCTAGCAAAACTTTCAAGTAGCAACGTTAAAGCAGTGGCGTTAACCAGAGCACCTGAAAATTAAGGTGAAAATCAAGACATTAGCATGGAAACAAGTTTCACACTCAGCCTGGCTGGCCATATTGACATGTTATTTTTCGGGTGTTTTTGTTTGTAATCTCAGGTTTCTGTTTATTGTTCGGGTGAATGTTGTTTCTTGTTGAGTCACTCTGCAGTCTGTGAAATATTTTTTCTTGGTAAAAATACACCCTAGTATCCTTATCACAAATTCCCTTCTCGGAGCTAACTGTATGTAAATTTGAGTAAGCACATTCTCGACTACCGGAGAAAACAAACGGGAACCTTGCTAATCAGCGAAAACATAACGTTTACAAACGATGACGTCATGAATTACGTCATAGGGGCCCTCCAGTAAAAATTGCCCCGGGCCCCTCTACCCTTTAATCCGGTTCTGTCTACTTCTCATTGCTTGCAAGAGTTTGTGAGTGTCTAGCTTTCGTGTTTTTTCACCGCTACTGATGTTCTTACCGTTGATTATTCTGAAATAATGACTCATTTGTAGAAAGTGCTCGAAAATGGATATTAAGTAGTATATGAAAAGAAAAAGCATTTATGATAAACAAAGTGTAAAAAACATTTCAGAGTCAGACTTAATTTTGAGAAGTGAGGTTCACATTGCAGGCTAATGTGAGCACCCCAAACGTAATTGTGGATAGTTCAAGTCCAATTCAGACTCAGTTGTCTGCAGTTCACATTAATAATGATATTGGATGATACCCCTATTCAGCAAAAGCTGCTAAAGGATGGCAGAAAGTGGTCTGCAACCTTTTCACAAACTCGAATACAATTCCACCTGAATACGATTTCAAAAAATGCGAATAGAGCACGTGCTTTCATGGGCAATTTTCTTTGCGGTGTAGCAGGCCCGTAACCAGCTTGGGACACCTGAGGGCGAAGAGTTTTCTGAGAGGGGCCCAAATTTTTAAAATTAAGTCCAACATATTTTTCCAGACGGGGAGGAAAAATTTTGTAAGGGCTCTTCGCCCGTCCTGCTCCCCCTAGTTACGGACCTGCGGTGTAGAAAGGGTAAAGTATTTTGTGAAGGTCCATTTGCATTGCATCATTCACAATTTGAAAAAGGATAAGCGAAATGTCGACGTTGCCCCTCCCTGGAAAAATTTCTGCGGACGCCCATGGACGTAGGGCAGAGGGGCGAATTGCCCCATGGCAAGCTAAATGTAAAAACTGGACGGCCACCTAAGTGATATTTCGGTTTTAGTATTCTTTTGGTTTTCAGTAGACTGTTGTTTTTTGCGTTTTTCGGATTATTTTCCGGTGCTTTAGGGTTTTAGCATAGCCATCCACATCCAGATTCGCCATCATTTTTCACATTTTTTCCGAATGTAGCTAGTGGGCCCTGTACAGTGACCAGTGAGCCCCTTTTAGCTAAGTTTTCCACCTTGATTCAAACCTCTAGTCACGCCGCTGTTATAGCTATGTAAAATAAGAAATGCAAAAAAGAGGACATTTTGAAATTTTCGAATGTCCTCGGAGAATATTTCGTTTCTCATGAAAAATGTTGACATGTACTTCAAAAAGAGGGCGTATGTTAGCCATACCTAGCAATGCTACTCATATGCGACCTGTGCAAATCTGAGTAAAGCAGACGAAAAATCTACCAGAAACGAGTAAAGACGTAAGCTAACGTGCTCTACGTGGATTACCCTTGCATTCACTAGATTCAGATACCTGACCGACTTTCAGGAAACCAATAAGTGTGATAGTTGTTTAGTCACAATATCAAATATTTTTCAAGTGAAATACTGTGGCCGACCGATAATAACAATAGCGTCTGCAAAAAACTTTTCTCGCTAAAAATGTTAAGTGGCACGCACATGTCGTGCATAAGGCTAAACACATGAAAATGGTGGGGAGCCTCTTTGGTGGGGGGCCCTGTGCCCGGGTTCCTTGGGACACCCCTCTAAATCCGGCGCTGCTTACTAACGCCTCTGTGTTAATTACGAAAATCCGGCGATATTGTTACGGGTAAGAGAACAAGCAAACATTTTACAATCAAATCACTAATTCCTTAAGAAATATTTTCAATTTCAAATCCGAATTGTTTCTCGCAGCAGTTAAAATATACATTAGAACCAATCTCTTACGAACAATCGACAGGAAATTGTTCGAGTGACGTCATTTGATGGGGAGCAAAAGCAAAGAACCTCCCGCTGAATTGCTTTTGAGTAATTTGTCAGATTTTGAGTGAATGGGGGCCAAAAACAACGTAGACGACAACGTCAGCGAAAAGTTAGAAGCTACCTGTATTAGTAGATCCTTTTAATTGAACACTGTCTTATACAAGGATGTCTTGTTTATGAAGAACAGCTTCATCATAATCTCTCACCTTCACTACAGCTGCGTGAGGAAATTTGTCAAACTCAAGCATCTCTTCTTCACCAGACTTGCCAGCCTTTTGTCCTTTTAGTATCCGAGCTGCCGTTATTGTTGCTATGCCCATTCCGTCACCTGCAAATTATTGTGATTCCAAGTTCAAGTGATAAACTTCTACTTAGGGGTCGGTAAACTATGTCACCGGGCCAAAGTGTCTCAATTCTTCAAAAAGTAGTCAATGGCGAAACGCAAAACAGAAAATTGCTATAACTTTGCGTCACGCATTTGTAAACCTTTTGACAATGACAACCAGTGCTTAAATGACAGTAACAATAGCATCTGCATGCACAATATTTTTTATAACAGAAAAGCTGCGTAGGCATTAAACGCTTGAAATAGTTTGCTGGATATTGCAGCAGTCAGCATTTGCAAACTGTAAAAAAACTGCTCTAGATCACATGCATGAGAAACAAAATTGTAATGTTTTCTTAGGGCATTAAAGCTACATTTATGAAGGAAACAATGAATGTTAACTATCAAACTTGTTTTCTGAACGCCTGATAGCAGACAGGAAGTAAACATGACCGCTGGTGCCGTCAAATATAACCGTTACTAGTAAGAAATAAAATAAAACAAACATTTTGATAACAAATCACAGCTACAGCTGTTGGAAGTTTGTAAATCTACGCATCGCCGTTTGTCTACTACAAATTGGCATAGCCAGGTACAACACATATTTCATTGACTTTCTTACAATTGGCAAGGAACTAGCTATAGATGCTAGCCGAATCTATCAATAACCACTTTTGATTTGTCACTAAATTTGTTACGAACATGCACAAAACAATCGCTTCTGTTCATTCACGTATTCGCTGCACGTCGACGTGTGCGTCGAGTGCTGCTTTGTTGAATATAAACATCAGTTTAAAATAATCAACAGGCATACTTCACGCACTCAAAGAGCAGCGACACCCTGCCTTATGTACGCATATCTCCAATGACACGAAAGCTGAGCTAGTAAATAAAATTTTTACTGCTAGGAGATGAGTATTTTGGTATATAGAAGGCAGTTTGATAGCCTATAATATGGGTATCTGTGGGAAAAAATTAATAATTTTATAATTACTTCGCCTGCAATGTGAATCACAATTTGCAAGTGCTGTGTTTCAATTTAACGCAAATATTCAGATAGCAAGCCCACTTGAACAAAGGTAATCTCTCCTATATTGAAGACTATCTGGCGATGGTTCTGATCACAGTCCACGGAAAGTGACGCACACAGTTCCAATAAAAAATTGCGTGCAATTCAAACAATCCTGTGATTGTTTCCGATTTCTTCAAACACGTCCGTTTGTTGGCTAGAATGTAACATAAAACGCTTCGCTGCCTTGCACAGACTTATATAAGAAAGTGCTTTGGGTAACTTGCTCAAGCTTTAGTAGATAAGTGTTGGCTTTTCTGATGCCTTTGCTGTTGTTCCGATGCTTACGACACTGTCACTGCTTTCTCAACTTAACTTGAACTAATCATATGTGATTTGCTTTTGGGGTACACAGACTTGACTGGCCAAAGAGACACCTTGGTGCGCTTTTTTAATACTGTGCTTTGTTCGAGCTCTGATGTGGTTTCTTGGAAATTAATCTTGCTCCAAGGCAGGGTTGTCCAAAGATTTCTCGCCTCTTAATACTTATCCCGATGTGCTTTGGTGGGCTGAGGGGGAATATAAACACGAAAATAGTCGCAAAAGATTGTTTCTGCTTCAAACCCTAAGAGATTGCCAGACTATGCTAACCTTAAAAAAGGTCGTATAGGAATGCTGGCTCGCGGCCGCTTCCACATGGTCAAATTTGACCCTCTTCCAAAAACGTTTGGATGCCCCTGATCTAAGCCAGGGATACACAACCTACGGTCTTCGATAAACATTTATGCGGCCGTGCACAATTGCACATGTTATTTAAAATATATGTTTTGACGGGCGCATTAATATAAACTCTTTGTCTGCTGTGTATGAGGATACTCAGTAGAGAGACGGCCAAACAGACGTGTGGAAGCAGTACAGAAACAATGCAAAAACGAAAATATCTTAAACTCACTGTCGGCCATAAATCATAAAAATAAACATAATGCGGCCGACAACAGCGAAAAAGTTGTGCGCCCCTACTCAAAGCAATATCAAATAGCAATAGGCCAAACAGATAAAGCAGCCAATCATGTGCGTCACGACTTTTTAGTGTAACACTGATGCTTGTAAACAATGTGTTAAAAGGGAAGCATGGTAAATCCGTACTCGAGCTTTAACCCATATCTCCCACTGAAACATGTTTCGCCTCACGCTCACTCTGTCAGTGTAGTGCTTTTCCTTGCTACGTAGAGTCTTACACATATTTCTTGCGTTTCCACCGTTAGTATGACATTTTAAGACTTTCTTTACCTGTGTCGGAACAGCAATTCCTCTTTTTATCCATGGCAGAACCAACTGTTCAAAGTTTACAATGCAATCAATGCAATCAGCTCTCCTATCGTGATTTAATTTATATTGAATTTATATGCTTCAAGGTAAACGCATTTGCCCTAATACCGGTAGCATTCTAATGTTAATTCTTCATTACTTTTTTGCAAAGCTTTATTAAACAAATAGCTACTGATTCAGTTGGAAGGGAACACGGTACCAGCGTCGTAGCAACGGGGGGTGTGCGGGGGCCGCGTGCCCCGGACGGCACCTTCTGAGATGGCGGCATTTTTTTGAGTAAATGTTTATTTTGAAAGCAGTTTAAACTCTTGATTATTTTCAAAAAATTTTTTAAAGTTTGAAAAGTTGTAACTTTTTTCAGTTTTTGTGTTTTTTTTCAGTTTTTAGAAGCTCTAGACTGGTAGGCTGGTCTAAAAAAACTAGGCAATGTGGCTATGGAGCTGGCAAATTGATTAAATGTTCACTGAAAACTTTGGGCCACATCCATAGAATGCTAAAGTACCCCAGAGTTTGTCTTCAAATCAGGGCTTTTTTAACATACTTACCTGGGAGGCAGTTGACCCCCAGCCCCTGCACCAGGGGTCACCGACACGGTGCCCGCGGGCACCAGGTCACCCGCAAGGACCACGTTGGTCGCCCGCGGACCTGTTTTGAAAATAGCATTAAGATGATGAGTACCGTCACATAGATTAACATCAGTAATGATCACATAATAGGTAAATTGCACCAAATTTTTATTTCAGAAATGTGTATCAAACTAGTAGCCCTTAGCGTTAACGGGTACCCAAGAAGTAGCTCTCAGTTTCATAAAGGTTGGTGACCCCTGCCCTATACCTTCCCCCAGGCAAAGCCATTTCCTCATCCCAGTCAGAAGTCGTTTGAAGAAAGGACAGAAATGATGACATTCGACAGCGGACAAATAAACATTACTGGTCCGGTAGTTCGAGGTTTATAGTGCCCCTGCACTCAAAATCTGATAAAACAGGCCCTGCATGAAAGCACGGTAAATAGCCAAGGTTAGCTACACAGCGAATTTTCTCGAAAGGCTGCCAGTGTTCAAATAAAACGCTATGCAACACTAATAAATGCATATTGAAAACAATGTGAACCTATTGTTCTTACGTCATTTATTTAATTTTTCATTTATTTGTTCATGAGCAGACACGAAGTCCATAGTTTATAATTACTTTCATACTTGTTATTGATTTTTTGTTGCTATATGTGCTTTTCGTGCGTGAAACTATGAATTCCACTTCTCTATACATAATTGTGATCGTTTAAAGTTCACGTCATGCTTTGAGGTCATGATGAATTTATCCCTGACGAATGTATATCTCAATTTCTAATTGGCAAGTAGTGATTTTATTTTTGTTTTTCTCTGCAAACCATTTATTTAACACTTTTGGTTGTAAGTATGCTGTGGTGTTTATGTCAAAACCAAACATTCAAAATTCGTGAAGGTATTTCACAGAGCATTTTGTCAAAAGCTCACTTATTATTTACTGTTTTTTATGAAACCATGTTTGAGAAGTGCCAGTTTAAAATTTCTAGAAACGGGAACTATGGACAGAGGCTAAAGCTTTCTCAGATCCTTCTGTTATATCTGACCACTTAATTCAGAGGCAGGATTTGTCAAAACACCAAACAATTGCTGATTTCACCACAGTCCAAAATAACTGGACACTATATGATGTCAGACATACTCAAACAGGTATTAATATAGGGCTGCCAATTGCCATATGTCCGGAAAATTCCGGACATGTCCGGAATTTCGGTGTTAAAATTTGTGTCCGGAATAATTTTTAAAAATGCACTAATGTCCGGAATTTCGGCAGTTTGTAAATCACGTTTTTAACATGAAACAATGCGCATGTGCTGTGAAGATGAGAACTTCAATTTTTACTTCTTTAACTGCTTCCAGCGTCTACAATAATTTTACTTGAATAGTCAGAGGGATGCTGTTTTGCGGTGGTAATTGGTAATTGCAAGAACATACTGAAAAATGCCGTATGGCACTTGTTTGTTGTCGTGAAAAGTAGCCATTGAGACTGTCAGGAATTTTGCCTCTTCAAATATGGTAACCCTATTTTAAAATCAACAGCTGTAAACATGTAGGCTACTGTAGAACATAGGTGCAAAGAACATCTCATGCGTTTCTTGTTAGACCGTTGACAAAAACAAGCTTTCAAATTGCTTTTTTGCGAAATTATAAAAAGTTAAACTGGGTTGTAGACGATAATATGATGAGAATTACTTATGGAATTAAGTTGCACGTGCTTGAGAAACAAAGAGTTTGAGCATTCGTAAAGGGGATAAGTTTAGCAAAGTTATATTTCATCCAGCCTGTAGGTTATGCATAATGAGCAAAATGGGTTGTGCCACTGCCTCGCACACAACCCAGTTGTCTGCTAGCTTTTAATAGAGCGTTTGTTTATGGATATTAATATTACATTTTTAAACCATGTGAGTTGGTCATCAAAATGATAGACGTTTTCTAAGCGCCAACCAATCCTGCCTCCTCTGGTTCTTTATGCAAAGGCCTACTGCAGCTAACAAAACGTCACGATCCAAATCATCCTGTTCATACTACGCACAATTGGCCATACACAGCACTGGCTTTACCGAACACTGGCAAAAAACACAACCATTGTTTTTTTCTCTCGTTTTACTTCGATAAACTGTGTATTATCTTTTACTGCATTTGCTTTGAACTGTGCACAAGACCTTTTCGTCATTGTGTTTGCTTTAACACACAGTGGTAAAAACTTACCTAAAAATATTATAACGTTTTTAGCAACGTTAGCATTGAACTTTTGCAAACGAATGGCGTTCTTCAACTCTTCTTGAGAAGCTTCAATCCAAAACTTCGCCGTTTTCTCTGAAATGCATTTAAGAAATTGACTACTTAACAAAAATCGGGAAAGATTGATTGGAGCCAGATTATCCAAAGTGTACGGCGAGATGAAGGTGATGCTATTGACGTTGCAGCATGAGACCCATTCCAAATATGCTCAAGAAAAAAAAAACGACTTGTATGAATTGATTTTATAATTGCTTGTGTAACTATAAATCTCAACCCGTAGCATAGTGCGAATGAATGTCGAAGAAATATCCACCAATGCCCAGAAACACAGGTCTCTCTGCACTGAAGCATTAAGCCCAATTTCGCCTTAATCCGGTTCAGCGTAAGTGGGGTTCCTCACTCAAACGCAGCCTTTAAATTCTCGGACCTGGTATCAAAACTTGCCAAAGCGAGAAAAACGTAACCTTACTGTCCATTTGCGATACACACACCTGCGATCAAATTAGTGATAACTGCAGGCCAGGGCGTTGTTTATTGACATGACAATTAAACACGACCCAGCAAATATCAATTTGCTGTTTGCGACAGTACTTTGAAGATTAACAAACAAATAGTTTAAAAGTAAATTGAAGAAAATGCACACTTTTGTCAGCAAAAGTTCAAGATATTTGCTAAGCGTTACTAGATCTTCAAACATACTTATTTGAGAAGTACTGTATCTTAAACGCAGCTGACAAATGACTTGTAGCACATTGTACCAAACGGCAATGACTTGAAAACTGATAATCGTCAGACAAACATTTTGCGTAATGTCCTGATGGAATTTTTTCCCTTTTGTGGCCTGTCCCAAAACTTTAATTAGATCATGCAAAATATTAAAGACAAAATTACTTTATACAGAACTTAATCAGTTCATGTCTAACTTGAGAATAGATTCGTTTTGTTTCGGTTATACATCAAAAGCGTAGCCAGAAAATTTAGGAGGAAAATTTTTTTTTTACAGAGATATGTTTTATCTAATGAACTTTGTAGCGTTGAAAACACGCAGTATGTGCAGCTTCTGGAAATGTAACTGGCCGCCCAAAAACATGAAAAACCAAAAACCATAATGAATTTTCTTCAAATCTGGGTTTTCCGTACTGGCGTTTGCCATATATTTCTCANAATATATAGTTTTAACAAAAAACAGCTATGTTCNCATTAGACTGATAAGCTTTCTGTTTTTTCAGATTTAAATCTAGAATGCTTCTAGGTTGATTGTATATATTTCTGCATCGGTCTGCCTTTAATTCAGATCCAATTCAGGATGGAGACCTACAGCGTGCGTACCCCAAATATATATGTATCAACATTGACCTCAAATTGTTTAGGTCTTAAACATTTGAGCAGCCTTACACGTGTGAAAAAAACTTTTTCAAGTCTTAGATATATGATCTGATGGGGAAGCGAACCCAGCCTAGTAGCTTTGGTGGCGCGTGTTCTTTTTTACTGTGGGTTACTGAAATTTTATGCTGTAAGGAACGTTAATCTAAACACTGATTAAAATGACATCCGTTTATCAAAACTTGCCATAGCCCATCCGAATCTTCATTTCCTAAACACAAAAAAGGAATCTCCAATTTAGATAACAGGTCTTGACAGACGTTGTTATAACGTCACTAGAAAAGTGCTTACGGCGAAGTTTGAGCAAAAACTCTCTTTAACGGTTGGGGCCTTTTGTACTACTAATACAATTGCACAACTTATTCAGCATCTCAGTGTTAAAAAGAAGGTTTTCTATATTAATTCGCAGAAGTCGCGAGGTTGGTGGGTCAGTCCTTGCTTTTGCCGACCACGGGTAAATTCAACGGTTTACAACGTGTAGTTAATTTATTAAATAAAACCTTTTATCGTTTACCAAGTGTATTCAGTCTTTTCAATTTTTTATCAGCGCTTAACTGCGAAAGAAGTGCTAGTGTATCGATTTTAACTAATTTTTAAACACATCCTAATAGTTTAGCCTGTTGTAAAGCTTTAGTGATCACAGCTATGAAAGTGACAGCTTTGTAACAAGAAAAACATATTACACTATTCAGGAATTATTTTTTTGCATTGCCTAAAAAGTCCAGTGTCGGGTTTGCAGTTCCTCGTGCATTTGTTCCATCGTTGAATTGTGAATGTAAGCCAACTTTTAATGATTTATCGATTTTCATTGTGCACGTCACGGCACGAGAATTCTACTAGATTTATTATCACGCGGTATTCATACTTCCATGTGTCCAAACCAATCTGTTTTATAAAAGAATATGTTGCATTGTCAAACGTACATAATTAACCTATTTTTTTGTAAAAAAATTGTTTAAATTATTCGTAACAACTGATGCGTCATCGTTTGAAAGATTTAGGTTTCCGACAGGGCGTTAGCAGCAGTAGTTTTAATTAATGCGTCGTATACAATGGCCTTAGTTAAAATTTACAGTACCTTCAGAAATAACCCCAAAACTCTGGTTGCAATATAAATCGAAAAACAAGTTGCAGAGATGAGATTTTACGAAGAGTTCACAGCGTGACACGTCGCGACAAAGAGCGTTTAGTACAGCCGTTAAGCTCATTAAAACCAAAGTATTGTGCAAATTGTGATAAAAGCATGAAACTTTCTGCAGTTAATCCATATACCATAAAGTTTATTTTCAGATGTGGAGCCATCTTGGATGGGACCCGTGACGACCTCGAGAGTTCAATGACCTCAGATGTCCTAAACATATCATTTAGCGCTAAATGTCGCTAAATATCGTAACATCATCAACAATAAGGTAAACAAAAAGTGTTTTTATGTAGTTTTGTTCGGTTTTAGTGTACTTCTAATGATTTGTTATTTTACGGGCCATGCTTTAGATCAGTGGCGACTCTGGCACTCGGGTTCTTCGGGCTTGGCCCAAGTGCTAGATTTCGTATAATAATCCACGGATATTTGCTTGCTATGTATTCTGGTAACACTTACTTCAAGTAATTCCAGCCAGTAACTCTAGCACTTTACAGTGAGCCTGGCCGCAGTTGATATATTTTCCTTCAATGTTGGCGGCCGTCCACTAAACAAACAAAACTCAGTAGACTACAAACCACCTTCGAGAAAGATCAGTTTCTGGAATGTTGAAAGGAATACACACAGAGAAGGCTATTCTGACGGTAAGCAGTTAATACTTAGTGACACTGTGTTATCAAACATGTCATATATAATAGACATGTAGCAATACAAACAACAAACTCAGTGTTCAATATGTGTTATATAATTAATTGCAGGTTCTGGGAGACTGGCTCGATAGCAGTGGTTAGACGCAGGGTTGCGGAGTTGGAGGTAATAAAGGGAATGAAATTTGACTGTTAAGATCAATGGAAATCGTGGTTCACAGCAGGAAATCCATGTTTCAACAAAACTTTCAAAAGAAATTGTACCATTTCAACAGGAATTCCCAGGGTTGTCCATGGGACATATTTATCTGTCCCATTCCCATCCCATAGCAATTTATGCCTATCCCAAGCCATCCCATCCCATGGGACGTTTCCCATGGGATTCCCATAGGAATGACATTCGCATGGACAAGCCTAGGGTTGTCATTGGGACATATTTATCTGTCCCATTCCCATCCCGTAGCAATTTATGCCTGTCCCATCCCATGGGACGTTTCCCATGGGATTCCCATAGGAATGACATTCCCATGGACAAGCCTGGGAATTCCCAATGTAGGAGTGTGATGTAAAGAATGATTCAGTTGGACTTCCGGAGTCGGAGGCGGCCAAAAAATCTGACTCCGACTCCCAGTGTTGTTGGGGATCCCACTCCGACTCCGACTGGTACAGGCCAACAGTGCAAGTCCTGGTACGGCAGATCCATTCATCAAAGCCAACCATGTGACGAAGACCCGTCATGCGCACCAAGTGACAGCTGCAAGGGTTCACATCTTAATGGAACGAGCTGATACCGAATACATGTCAGACGCCACCACATCACAAGCCGAGGTGTTACCTTTCGAACAGTGGGCTGTCATGCGAGCGAAACAGAGTGTCCAGTTCGATTAATGGTTCAAACTTCTGTCACTGGAAATTAAATTGCTGCTACTCATCAGATTTCATCGTGAGGATAACTTTCAACTATATGTGAAAGCTTTAACTACAATTATTCCGTGTATGTTTGCTCTAGATTACACGTACACATTATGCACGATGGCTACCAGTCCACATTCGTGACATGATGACTCTCATAGAAGCGTCCTGCAGTCCCAAATGAATGCAGGGACGTTTGTCGTGCACAAAACAGACAACAAATTCTCGGCCATGGCCATCGAACAATGCCATGAACAGAACACTGTAATCATCAAAGGTTCCTGACGAGCGGTTGTAGTGACGGGAAATCCGTGGGCACTGAGACTGGATGGTGACTGGCCCGGAAGTAGCGCGAAGGGCAAAAGAGTTCTAGGGCCATACATTGGGAGTAAGCAAAACGATCGCTAAACATGACCACTATGAACATCATCTGGGGATACAAGCAACCTTCGTGAAAGACGTCAAGTCGCTTTCTGGTGTGATGGAAGATATGGGAGATACTTTCTTGGAGCAAAGCCTAGATCTCATGGTCTTGGACACCAGAGACATTGTGGATGCAAGTGTTGCAGAAAGTGCGAAAGACTGAAATCCTTGTAGAAGAAAAATACAGCAAGTGTGTTGATCAAAGACTTCTTCACCCTAGAACACCGAAAACAGAAACACCACACAAAACACACTGGCATTGTTTGGTCACCCGTCTGCCAAATCCCTCTCAAAGAAAAAGATGCTAGTCACTGCCTTAAAGAAGGACTGCAATCTCTTTTCCTGGTTATACTCTCTTGTCAAACAAGAGATGGAGATCTGAATCAACCTTTGCTCATGAAAACCAGGCTGCCCCACCATCATTGTCACTTGGAGGTAAGCTGCGGTTCGGTATAAAGGCAGACCTTCTTCGTTGTCTTGAATCGGATAAACAATCAACAGCTTGCTCTGCTGTGAATGCCAAATTTTTGATGATGTTGTGGTGGTCCAAATGCTCAATCCTGTAAGAGCTAAGACATTTCAAAACTATGCAGACACGACATTTACACCATACATTGTATTTCACCTGGAGACATCTGATCGAGTCGACATTGTCTGCGATGTATACATCCCAGGCTAGAGAAAGCACAACTAGAGAAAAGAGAGGCAAGGGCGTCTGAAGACGGGTTTTTCTTACGACAGTAACGCCCAAAAACTGCAAAGACTTTCTTCATGTGGATCAGAAAAAACGACTTGTTCAAGTCGTTGTCCCAGCAAAAAACAATCATCACACCTGTGGAAGGTAAAACCATCTACGCAACTGATGGGGGATTTGAGTTGTGCTCTCAGGCTGACGTAGATGTGACTTAGCTTCCCCCTCGCTCCCATGAGGAAGCAAACACATACGTATAGCAAATGCTGTACATAAAGGGTGCAGGAAAGTGTATGTGCGCACTGTAGATGTTGGCGACGTTGTTGTGTTGGCGATTACCATGTTAACCAAATCAATCCTGATAACTTGCTGGTGGCGTTTGGAACTGGATCACATTTTCTGTATCTACACCTATCCATGAACTAGTTTCTTCCTTTGATTCCAAGGTATCTACCACCCTCCACATCTTTCACGCATTTGCAGGATGGGACCGTAGGCTAAAAGACAGCTTATGACGCAGCCACAAGTTTCCCACGGGTTACCGAGGCATTCCAAAACCTATTACTTATGCAAGGTGACATCAGAAACATGACGATGTCCATACTTGAACGTTTTGTAGTGTTGCTCTATGATCGCATGAGTGATGCTACGGAGGTCAACATTCCAGGAAAAAAAATTTTCCGAAAAAGTCCAGAAGACTGGAGAACCTACCACCAACGAAGGCAGCACTTCAGCAACACATCAGACTGACCAGCACCAAGCCAACATCTGGAATCAGGCCTTAAACCCTGATCCGGATCTTCCAAGTCCAGCGAACTGGGGCTGGCAAAACAACAGCACGGGGTGGCTCCTCTGTGGACCACACTTCCAGAGGGGTCACATTCTTGCCATGAACTAATTCATTGTGGGTGTGAAAAGGGGTGAACTGGACGATACAAATGTGTTAAGGCAGTCTTCAAGTGCACTGTTCTTTGCTCCTGTTCTGGAGATTGTCACCAATAAGTTATTGTGTACAGGATATATTACACTTGTACCGCAATTTTCTCAGAAGACTGAATATCCTATCAAAACAATTTTCCTCGAAAACTGAATATACTATTAAATGGAGCGCCAGATGCCATCTCCTTTTCCTATACTAAAGTATCATGATAAAGTTGATGCAATTTTTCACAAATTTTTCTGATCCAGTTAACCAATGGCTTAGTACCATATTACAGATGTGTTGTTATTTTTTTATTTTTGGATGATACTGGTGAAGTTGTTGTAGTTGATTATGGTGTATGCTTAACGTAAAAAGCTTGTGGCTGTCATTTTTGTAACCAGTGTGTCTGTTTTTTGCATTAACAGTTTGATATCACATAGAAGGTTGTCATTTGTTGTTTATATGTACTATACCCGTTCAGATCTTTCATGTCATATGCTGTTTGCTTTGGTTTATGTTATATTACCGAAGATGCTGTTATAATTATAATATTTAACGCTAATTGGTATTATTCAGTCGTCCAAGGTCATTGACCTCTCCAGGTCATAACAGGTTAAATCCAAGATGGCTCCGCATCTGAAAAAAAACTTCATGGTATATATATCGAATGACTGTGGAAAATTCCATGCTTTTACCACAATTTTCACACTAGGTTTGGTTAACAGCTGTACTTGTAGCTGTGAAATTCGTAAAGCCCTGAACGATGAGCCACTTCTGTTCCGAATCGAGAGATTCCAACTACGTTGTTTCGGCCAGGTGTCCAGCATATTCCATGAAGTATAATCCTTGTTGCTCTATCTTTATTTTTTCACTAGAGTTCTTTCCAGATCTCGTACCGTAGTTACGCAATCACACAAAATACCGTGCTGAATATAACGTAATATCAACGCATGATATTTTCTATTTTATCGAAACTTTTACATCAAATCAAGATATAACGAAATATCCACAGAATTTATCTATTCTGAAAATTAATGGAAAGAGATAGGTTTTGTAAGTGCACTCAAAAGGCTTACCTCGAGGATCGCTCGCTGTTATCTGGGAAAATCCGATACCAAGAAGAAAGATGTTTAGCAAATACATTTTTCCTAACTTTATAATGCAGGTTCTAAAATCACTGAAAAAATTTAAATTGAATGAAATTANTTTTTTTCATATTCNCAAATGTCTCGAAACGAAAAAAATTTAAGTACGTAGTTTCTCAACAACGGTTAATCCTTTATCCGACCGATTTACTAGTAAATTTTAATAATAATAAAAGCACAATTATCATCAACCTATTCTGTAGATCAGAGTTGTCCAAACTTTTTTCGAAGAGGGCCAAATTTGATCATGTGGAAGCGTCCGCGGGCCAGCATTCCTATACGACCTTTTCGAGGTTAGCATAGTCCGGGAAATTAACTTAGGGTTTGAAGCAGAAACACTCTTTTGCGACTGTTTTCGTGTTAATATTCGCTCTCAGTGCATCAAAACACTTCGGGATAAGTCGTAAGAAGTGAGAAACCACCGTCGCTTCGACACAGGTAATCCAGGCTTTGGTGGACCGTACACAATACAATATGAAATCAAGGCCCCGGGCCATGTGAAAAGTGCTCGAGGGCCACATTTTGTCCGCGGGCCGCGCTTTGGACACCCCTGCTGCAGATCTTCTTGTACAGTATATCAAGTTGTGTTTAGACGAAATGTATTACTTCGGACATGTTTGCAAATTAGTTCCTTTACATTTTGTTATTCATTTAAGTCTTCCAGAGTGTGGCGTGAAGCTCTATGACGTCAACAAGCTGAAAACGATGATGCGCAACTGGCTGCCCGATCTCAGTGAACAGCCAAAACGCCTAAAGGAAGGATCAAACATATAACATAGCAATTGATACCACTTTTCAACTAATTTGCTGATCTTTGAGAATGAGGTTTATGTTTGCAAATACTGTATACTACTTCTTTACTCAATTCTAGCCAGGATAAGTCATACCAAGTTTCAGCATAGGCCAATACACGTTAAGGTAGACTACAAATTGAACGCGCGACAAATACATACCCGCCGGATATCCATGACTGCTGCTAGACGAACTGATTCTACCTTTAGTATGGAAATCCATGCAGAAATTCTGGGAATAAAGCAGGCCTAAAGCATCCAGAATGTAAAGCACTCCCTGAAAGCTCAAATAGCGAAAATGAAATGTACAAAGTTTTAAAAAATGTCTCTACATTTCTGTCGCCTAATGTATGCTTTAAAGTTTTAAACTGTGAGTTTTGAAAATTTGCTCTTCACAAATGTGAATGAAATAACTAAACAAATGTTCAAAGAAAAACCTACTAATGTTAGGAAAATTCATACCTGGGTTTGGGCGAAATCAGGACAGTGAAGATTTTTCTAGGACGAAAGCTTTTCGCACCCCTGGCAAATGTCTTCCCATAAGCTTGTTTTACTGAAAGCAATATTTCCAAGACGTATCGAACCGTTTTGAGTTAAATCTATTAGCTTTATTGGCACAACTAATGGCTGAAATTTTGATATGTGGTCGGTAAACATGATTCCAGGATACCGAAAAACCTTGGTTATATAGCCGCTTGTCTCTCGACAGTTATTTAGTATACTTTCAAGTTTGGATTGATCAGCCACATTTGAGATGCTTTCGGAGAGTGTGAAAAGGATAAGTATGAAAAGTTTGACACACGAAGTTTGCCAGGTGATTCGCGCAATTTTATAATTGCTGGGTTGAACCGATTTCTATCGTTGATGAGCTCAGATCCACAAGGATCTGGGAATGGCAGAGAAAGTGTATGCTCTACCAGCCAGGTTGTCTCATCCGTTTCACAACCTTGCAAAAAATCAACAACTAGAAGAAATAAGCATGGCGACAGCAACGCAGAGTGCAGCATCGCAAATCAGTGGCGTACGCAGAACATCTTCATGGGGGAGGTTTTCATTCAGTNGCATATGTTGGTCATTTGTATTTGGTGNGCGCTGTTTGTGNCGTCACAATTTGACGTCATATNCATGTTTCCAAACCAACGTTTTGGCGAAGTTTGTTGATATAATATGTATATTCTTCTACACGCGCTCCCCTTATTTTGTGTAATTGCACTGAGTATAACCTATCAGCGTTCCAAGTTGCATATCGGAGGAAAATAAGCTCAACACTACGACACAACAGTTCATAACTGCAAAAATATCAGGCTGCGCGTTAAAACAGGGAGTAAAACACACTCATCACTGCGTCAGAGCAATTTACAACTGCAAAATCAGGCTGCCCTAAAGTCTTGTCGAATACGTCGAGCACAGAAAGTGTGCGGCTGGACTGGCTGGCGCACACCCCGGTTTGCAAAATAGAATCTTGCTAAACTACACAAGAATTGAGAATGCGCATAAAATACATAAGACAACGTTCGATCTTTATTATGTAGAGAAGTCCAGCCAATTTTTAGTTTCCCTTTTTCCTGCTGAGACATTATCATGTGCCTGAACGCTTCTATGTTAACAACTGCTGTTGGTGAACTCTTGCAACGGTTCTATCATGCTACAGAAATTGGTAATGTAGCCAGTGCGGTTGCGCTTGTATAGTGGATTTACCTTTTCGCATTACGACTTGCCGTTTCCTATTCGCTATTGTATTCCGTACGTGAGGTCTGGTTTGTATCAACTTGTCATTTGCGTCAAGGGAATTCGTGTGTGCGCGCTCCACTGCGTTTGCGCATAGCCTTGATTCGCATTGCATTCGGTTTTGCCCATCGGCGTGAACACCACCCTTTGGGAGAGTCGAGTTGTGTATCGCTAGTGCATGGACCACGTTGGCTGTTTCTGCTGTCGCGCCATCGTGAAGCTATTTCTGCTGCTGCTAATCAAAAGCC
>JGI24159J19872_10004015_pt1 | contig 18642 bp, 10 predicted proteins | sample Ectturendosymbi4_FD_19872 | JGI IMG/M metagenome (IMG submission 19872) | reverse complement strand
CATACATGCAGATATTGCGTGTGACCCATAATTTTGGATCCATGCAGGGCTCTATATAACTTGCCATGGCAATCGAGTGTTAGTTGTCATCAGGTTCAATGCAACATTCCTACTATAGTGGATTTACCTTTTCGCATTATGACTTGCCGTTTCCTGCTCGCTATTGTATCCCGTACGTTATATCAATTTTTTTAATGTTTTACCACAATTTGAAAAACTATTGGTGTCTGTAACTAATTTGAAGTATGTTAAATTACAGGCTTAATTTATGTTCAGAGGGATAAACTTCAATGAAAAAACAGGCTTCTGTACGCATTTGCTGGAATTGAGTTTCAATTCGGAGTGCAACCAAGGTTTTGCATGTGTGTGTGTGTTCATCAGGCACACATTTCTGCAAAGCACATTGCTTATAGTGTCATAAGTAAAATGCCATCGGTGTGCAGAAAGAGATTATTTTCTCATTTGCTACAACTGTCTTTTTTGATTGCTTTTACACGATCTTGATAAAAGTGATGTAAGTTTAATGCTAGTATCGCAATCATTTTTACTCTACCAGTGGTGGTGATGTGATGATGAAAAGCTCAGGCCTAACCCTTAAAAATTAGCTATCATGAGTTCATCTACACTTCTGCTTGAGTTAATTTTAGGCTGAACTAACTCACGTGGAAAAATTTCAATATGAGACTTCCATGCAAGGTCTTCCGTCACATGTGTTTTACTAAATGAACTATCATTCAGGTTTTGCACAGCTCATGCATACTTGGGATTATGATAAGTTGTTTGTTTGCTTATGAATTGAGTAATTAGCATTGCATTTGATTCAGGTAAAACTAATTTTAGACTTGCTATGTCAGAAATGAAAAAAATATGAATAGTGTAAGTGCATAAACTAAGCCAGTGCACCTGAAACAATCACTTGCGTCTTGTTAAAAGTGGTTAGTGGATACCGTATTTATTCGATTGTAATCCACACAACATGGTGTTTAAAATTAATGTAAGCCACTCTTGAACATAGGTTGCCTTAGCCTTTGAGGATACTTTCATGTACTAGCATGCTTGGCATTTAATTGGCAACTCTGGTAATGATACTTCGCCACTGCAATTGCCTTCTGATCATCATAACCCCTCCTGTGACGGACTGTGTATGTGATGCTGAAGAGAAGAAAGAGAATGCGAAAAAGAGTTTGAGCGTCATCTAGACCAGTGGTTCTTAACCTTCTCTCTGCCGTTGATCCCTTAAGTAAATGTCCTTTGTTTCAACACCCCTGACTTTACAGAAGTTGTAAAAGCAAATGCACTGTATTTATTGGTAAATTTATCGATCAAACTTGTTGTCAAGTACGTAAGGTCTTGCGTCCCCCTGGAAATTTGTTGTTGCCTACCTGCAGAGGTGTGCCTCCCCGGTTAAGAACCACAATTCCTCAGCTGTTTGGAGTAGAAATGGCAAATCATTGTTAAAAGCCTACACTCATCTTTGTAACAGTACATTACTCTTTAATGCATATAGTACTGTAGTTGTGCAAGACTGTGTGGAAGAACATTTAAGGTATTAAATCATCAAAGATATATAACCCAAAGACTTACGTTTCTACGGTGCAAGTTTTATTCTACCACTTCTACCTTCGTGGTATCATCAGCGGAGCACAGAGCTATTTCCTGTCAGTAAACACCTGTTTTCATCTCTTATTCCAGTGGTTCTTAACCTTTACAAACATGCCAAACTCTTACGTAGTTTTCCAAGCATTTGTCGAACCCCATTTTTGCCAAAGGTGACCATGGTTAGCTTACTGTGATATAACCACGCTTTTATTCATGTTTCAGATGACCTTCATCGAACCTTTGAAACTACTCCGTCGAACCCTAGGGGTTCGCTCGAACCCAGGTTTAAGAACCATTGTCTTAGTTGACCCCCGATTTGTCTACAAAAAAAAAAACAGGCTAAAATATCAGTCTTTCCGTGACAGGCTACATAAAGGGCTTCGTGATAGACTCAGCAGTCACTCAGTCGCTGCTGTGTAGGCGAATATCAGTGTAAAGTGATCGTTCTTTTGTGCTCTTTCCTGCGTACGGTGTGACATTAAGCGTGAACTTTGATTTTTACTACCTCAGGCCGTGATAAGTAGTAACCGTATTTTGCAGGCATTTTGTAAATGCGCACGAAAATTTCGAATTTCTAAGTTGCTCTTCAACTGCTGGATGTGTTCTCCGGAATCGTAACACCGTCCAAAGTAGCGAATAGCCGAATAAGCCTGTTTGGAACGTGTCTTGTTTGCAGCGAACTTGTCGTTTTGTTTCCTGCAATCTTTCCTTAGTTGTTCACCAAAGAGCAAACATCGCAACGAAAATCGCTTACGGCTGTTTTGTGTGCGAATGTTCCAAGTGCTCGATTGAAGATTGCATCTGTCGATGACCGCTTTTGGCGTTTCACGCCTTGCCGGAGAATTTTGTCAGGCAGAGCATACATTCCTTTCAAACAAGTTTATTTATCGACTGCACAGCTATTCTGTGATGGTATTCGAGACTGCTCTTCAGGCCAGGCGTCTATGTGTGTAATTCATAAATGCTGAAAGAATTTCATCATGAACAACGTCGAACAGTAGTTTGAAGATGTTTTCTCTCAACTAGAAAATTACTCACCATATCTGCCTCATGAGAAATTTGTTACATCAACAGTGTTGCATAACTTCTTGCGACAATCTTGTAGAAACACTCCACTTGTTCAGATCTTCTTGCCGAACAAGCAATAAAATACTTGTGACTTTCCAAAAATTATCCTTTTGCAAGTTACAAGTGAAGTAAGAGCGGTTTATTTTCATGGAAATACACGAAAATTTCGTCCACTTCGTGATAGTAGCTGTAGGGGAGAAAAATAGTTTCAAATGGTAAGTAAAATAATTTGAAACCAATTTCCTTTTTCTCTTTTATTTGTCACACCAAATTACCTCCTTCAAAATATTCGAAGGACGCTACAAAACGAGCGTCACCTCCTCTTTACTTAACCTTGAGGGTGTCTTGTTTTCTTTTTTATTTGAAAAAAATTTTTGCATGAACTACTGGGCTCCCATAATCCAACAATGCTGGAGTATTTGCCAACTCATGCAAGCGGTGACTTTAGCTTTAAGGTCGACAAAATAATGTGCGCGTGGCATTTCGGACTTACCATTCTTAATAGGTATATTGGACAAGCGTTGAAGGACTTGATCCAGTGGCCAAGACCCACTTGGCCTCCTGTGTTTAAGCTTGAGAAGAGAGTTGATGCCGAATACGGTGTGCCTTCGACCCACGCTATCGCCGGAACCGCGCTACCCTTCTCTTTCCTCATGGCTCTCTATGGCAGACATGAAGTGAGTACATGCGTATTAGTTATGTATTAACTTTAAGACAAAAAAGTAATATACTTACACTGTTTTTTGTTTGAACTTAAAGCGCCACCCTTAAAATTCTACCGTGTAAATATTTTGCCTTGTTACTGTCGTCCTTAACATCGGTTTTGCATTTTTAACTTGCATTTAGGTGCGTTATACTGTCCATCAATCTCTCACTTCACACATTGCTTTGTTTTCCAGTTCAGCTTGGAGCTGGGAGTGACTCTTGCTTGCTCATGGTGTCTTCTCGTTGTTCTCAGCCGGCTGTACTTGGGAATGCACTCAATCCTGGTAGGTATCGTCAACAAACCGGGTAAACTGCTAAGATTTGTATGCATTTTCAGTAGCGTATATGAACCGTGCGATGTGAGCGTCGAAGTTCAACGTTCACGTGCATTTTTTAATAGACAGACGCCTCGTCCATTTATAAGCCATTCGTTCGACGTTCAAAAATGATTTCAGGCAGTTCATTTTGTTTGCAAATTTTCAATAGTGTTGTGTAAGACCTTTCACGTAAGTGGTATGACTGCACTACTTTTCGTATTGCCTCAGCTTGCGTACAGCCCTTAAATTTGCAACTTAGATTTCTGCTGCGACAAAATGAGCGTAGGGAAGTATTTTTCAAAATATGACATCCATATTGCCTAAACCAGGAGTCGGCAACGAGCCATATGCGGTTCTTTAGCTACTCTGAAATGGCTCTCTCTGAATTCGACAAACCTTGGAATTTCAGTTTGCATTTGATTTATTATTGCTATTAGAATTATGTTGAGTACAATTTAGCGTATATCCATATGAAGTCGCATGAAAAATAAAACGTTATCAACGTTTTGTGACTCCTCACCAGTCATATCGGGTGGAAAATGAAGCAGAATGGCGCTTTTGTTAAAAAAGTTGCCGGCTCCTGTCCTAAACCATGCACCAACGAAGCGTGTATGCTTCTTTCGGAATGTGTACGCAAGCAGCCACAGTGAGCCTTTGCAGCAAAAGGCTGACCCAGTATCCGCTGGACAAAAACCCCACATAGTCAGCCTGAAAGATACCTTGCTCAGCGTGTTAGAGCGATTTCGTTTTCGTAGCTACTTCGTTGTTTTTTTAATGTATCTGGTTACTCACACTTCGTTAAAACAGCAACACACAATAGTAGTGACATTGTTTGGATCGGTACGAAAACGGAAAGTTTATACCTATTTATTTTTGAAAGTTGGTCATTCCCCGTCTTTTCTGGTCCCTGAACGTTTGCTTAAGTTTATGTGAGTTTAACGGCTGTAGATAGTGTATCCGGCTTACTTCAAAATGCAAACTGTTGACATGCCCTGACAATAGGTTTGTTTTTTTTCGCTGAGACATTTTGGTCATTTGTCTCACAGTTGTGTCAAAACTCACCAGTTTTCAAACATTCTGACCGAAATCGCTTGATCTTTTCCGGTCATTTCACAAATATTTCGGTCTATGACCTGAAAATGACAGAAAGAAAACAGCTGTAGGTACTGTGATGCCAGAGCTCTTTTTGAAAATTTTGTAAGGTGCATTTTAAGAAAGATACATAGGGAGCGCGAAAACGGGTTCGGCTTATACCCTTGTGCCATATGCATAACTGTGATCGGTTCAGGAAATTCCTAACTGGGAATTACAGCACGCTAGCACTTCAACAAAACACTGGTTTTAGTGGAGCTGGCAAAGTAACAAACCTTCCATTGGAAAATTTTTCGCTTGTTTTCGAAAAACTTACGCTTTTTTGCAAAAAATATCCTTGCCGCGAACATTTCTCCAGTACATAGATTCGGCGAAGTTTTATTACACCACAGCATGCCAGTTGTTTACACGTAAGCTCATTTTGCAATATTGCTGCTTGGCATATGCTACCAGTCGCTGTCAATTGAATCTCACCTTTATTGCAGTCTTGTGAGTTTGATTTTAGCGCTGTTCACAGCTACACCCTTTAGCTTTCCGAAATCGGCAAGTGGTAATGCGGCGGATCAACAATCTGGAAATTTCTGAATTCTCAGGGCAAAGTGCAATTATACTGGAAAAACTGAAAGGAATTGCATGATGCATTTGTCGACTGCATGAGCACATTCCTTGCTAACTGGAAACTCCAACGAATTTCATACGCCGATTTGCGTTGCTAATCACCTTCTTGTTTTTTGTTTGAACGTGGTCTGCATTTGCAGGATGTTATTTGTGGCGTGTTGATTGCTGGAATATATTTATGGCTCGGCTGGCCATTTATGGATATGGTTGAGGAATACACCATTAAGTCGAGATTCGCTCCATTGATCATTGTATTATCTCATTTCTTACTGGGTAAGTATCATTGTTTCGCAACTTTTCTGTCGGGAACACCATTGTAAACACACTTTGTTTGGTCGTTTTTTTCTTGATGATATTTTATGATTGTTCCACAGCGACATCGAAAGGTTTCTTAAAATAGCTTAAACTGTTTGGGATAGTTTTCAACGACTTTTCCGTATTCCGCGCTTACCAACGCCGAACATCTTCATTTCTTCCCCCCCAAAAAAACACGGAAAAACGTAAGTGCCGAAGTATAGCGTTGCAACAAAACCAATTCAATTGCTAAACAATAAGCTTGTCAAACAAATCATCCGCATGAAACTTATACAGAAATGCGTATTCAATTTTAGTGATGACCCTGGTACTCTCGCTGGGTAATTACCAGAAAATTTCAAAAGAGAAAACGTGACAATTTTTATCGAAACCCCCCTTTTTCGCAAATGTCAAACGTTCATCGTTGCTTGGCTGAAATGTCCGTGACGACACTGAGAGCACGTTTTACTAAGAACGTGGTAGGAAATGACAGATGTGTTTGTTCACCTGCCACAGCTAATTTGGCGTACGGTAGTTAGCACAGACTTCGACATAGTTTTTTCTGTAACGGATCGAAGTGTTGATAAAAAGTATCATCTATTGATCTCAAAAGCAATGCCATTCCAAAAAGATGATACCAAGCTTTTTAAATTCGTCTTACTCTGGTGGAAACTGCACCTTTACAACGAAAATCTTTCGCACAGCACGCCAACAATTCACGCCTCAGGTGCACGTTTGAAATACCACGACACCGTTTCAGCAAATACGCAACAGCCGTCGACGTCAGGGCTGTCGGTTACGCAAAAGAACACGTTTTTGAATTTCACCAGGCGCTATGTCATATGTATATAGATTAACAGAACATTGAGGAACAGGTTGCTGAACCGCCAACCGGCCGCCCGTAATTACGCGAAACCAGTGAAAGCCCTGATTCTTAAACTAGATTTCAGATTCATTTTTTCGCGTTGATCACATTTTTTAGCACGTTTGGATTTATGCACTTGAAAATATTGCTTCGTCTCTAGATTGCTGCTTCGCTGATTCTGCTTTTTGAATTTCGAACTAATAGCGGCAGTTAATTTTTGAAAGTGCAGTTGTGGACAGGATAAAATCATGTCTATAGTCGGCTAAGATTTCAAGAAAAACGTAGGTGTTAGTGATCCCAGTTGGGTGGTTTTTCTTCTCTGTCGTTACCAGCCTTGTTTATTAATTTCAAGCGTGACGGTTCCGCTCAGGAAGTACTCAGCGCGTGCAACTAAACGCTGCAATAAAGTCGCGCTAAACAGGCATTGCATGCAATGCAAACGACAAACACAGTGTCTTCAGCGCTTGACATTTGTTGAACTTTCAACTCTGCGCGTGATACCGCCGGGTCGTGCAAACAATAAAATCTGGAGCAAAGTGCACATAGAAACGCAACAAATGAGCAAGAAGCTTGGCCGACACGAACTCTCGCGCGTGCCAACCGACGCCTGATTGGGAATTTATCTGCGCAGGAGTCTTCTACCCGAGCACTGAACACTACAGCACAACGAGGGGCGACACGGTGGTCATTCTCGCGTGCGGGGCAGGCATCCACTGCGCGTCTAACTTCGTCTACCAGTATGGGATCGATTTGTAAGTATTTCGACGTGGTCGTGAATAAGCACTAGCGGAGCTTTTGCGGGGCGATCCACCGGTGTGTTCGTTGCTGGTATTGCACATAATGGAGTGACACTAGAAGTGCAGACAGGTGATTTTTTGTAACATGAGACACAGGAGCATAGCTGTGTTTACGTCAAATGCGCGTGTAACATCAATTGTTTGTTATTAAGTATATCCCTCGGCAATCCGAATTTTTGTTGGTCAGGATCTATTCAAGGGCTGGGCCATTTTTGAATATTAAAAGTTCTAATTAAATGACATGTTGGGCACATTTTCTGTGGAACCAGATCTTGAATTCTATGTTTCAAACTGCTCGTTTGGTTTCGCGTAAAGTGCCCTCATAAGACGGTAAACGTCTGCAAGGTTGGTGAAAAGAAAATAAGTTGGCTTAATGCTTGCCGCTATTTCGCTTCTCCCCATTTGAAATCGTTTTAATGATCTTGTAATACAAACGAGAGGCAGAGTCACTGGAAGAGAGAGGTTCTGCATTCCGGAGAAACATGGTTTCGGTTCTGATACAGTGTGAAGTGCTGTGTTCTGCTATATCAGGATGCCTAAAATAGCGCATTGCTCAAAATAGTGGTGACGGCCTGCATTGCACTGTTCTGTATGCCTTGTTTTCGGTAGTTCACGTTTGAACACTCATGCTATTGTGAAAGTAACAACGCAATTGTGCTTGGCGAGCTTTAATTCAGAAGCATTCCTGGTCCCGCACCCGTGACTATATTACTGTCACGTCACAACCGTGCGGCACTATCACAACAATCGCACAGTTACGAAACAAAACTCTGCTCCCAACTGAAAATGGCGGCGTGTTGTGCTTTCTGCTGTACAAGACGTCACCTGCACCGCGTTTAACATGTCACCTCTTCATACACAGTGAGCCAAACGGGGAACGGCCATTTCCACTGATACCCGGTGACCTGAGCTGCCTCGGCATCAACATCGCGCGCTTCGTCGCCGGCGTAGCGATGCTCCTAGTCACAAGAGCTGTTGTGAAGACCCTCAGCCTTTCCTTGATATGTCACGTGTTAGGTGTATCGAAGCGTGACCGACAGGCGCGTCAACGTAAGGACGTCGAAGTCCCTTACAAGTTCGCGACGTACCTGGCTGTCGGTTTCGTGACCGTGGCTATCGCTCCCGGGGTCTTTGACCGGCTCGGTTTGGTTTACTGGCCCCGGGAACAGCTTGACAATCTCATGAAAGTCAGTGTTGTTAGGTAACTTTTTCCACATCAGAAGCCGGTGATCTTTCTGCGCAGTGTTTTTGTAAACTATTTCTTTTTTCAAAACAGAGAATCTCGTTGAATCGGTAAACTTTGTCTTTTATTTTTTTACTTGAGTGTGATGGATATGTCCCAAAAGTTTCTTGTCGGTGTTTGCTCTTCTGTACAGTATGCACGCAATCAACTGAACTCACCCTCCCTGTATTTTGTAAATAAAATCAAGCGACGGTCAACGTTTTGCGATTGGAAGCTACCGTTTTAGTCAACGTGCAGTTTCGTCGCGCGTAACCCGTTTACGGCGCGCAATCATGTGTAAAAAAATCTCGCGAAAACTGCATTCCAATCGGCAAGTTCTCTTTTGTGGTACGTGGCGCGTTTATCCTATTTTGTATGCTGTAATTCCACGCTCTTGCTGGTGCATGCAGGATTGTTGATGATATATCGTACCAGTGTCTCTGTGTGTGTGCGTGTGTATGTGTGTTCGCGTTCACCCACGCTTCTGTTCCTTAATTCCCTTTCTGACGCAGTAATACACGTGCACGTGCCTTCGAAGATTGTTCGTAATCAAGCGAAATTGTGTCATTGTGAATTGTATTTCTCGCAAAAACGCCCGAATCGATTGCCTTTATTTTGTCTTGATAGTTGATCGTGAAAACGTTTTTTTTGCGCACACCAATCTATGCCTTGTAGCTAATCATCATCGCAATCTACATGACGTAACGCTGAGCCTTCACCGGCGGTCTGCGTGCACTGCTCTCTGGGCCTAGGTTTGTGTCCAATTAACCCCCAATCCTTGTTATTTTGTATTGTAAGCTTTGCAAGCAGAAAACAGTGGTTATGTGATAAAAACGTTACAGCACCTCAATGGCGTATGCAAGTGAACGTTATACTCCCGCCGAGACTATTATTATGAATTGTGTCGCCTGCCATTAGCTTCTTGGCATGACCCGTGCCAGATGCTGTGAAGTTCATTATCGTGCAGAAGTTTTTGCTCGTGGATAGCTTGAAACGTATTTCACATCACGATGCTGTCCTTACACTTAAAAGTTGTTCTCTCGTTCCCACTATATGGTGCTCCCTCAGGCTTAATATTTTCTCTACTTCGTTGATCACATCCTCCTTGTGTTGACCTATTCAGAAATCACGCGCTACGCCAAGAAGCGTTTTTTGACTGGCAGCAATTGGACTTCATTTTACGATTCATGCCCCAATATGATCNTTCGCCATCTTGAAAGTAACACCGCATCAACTGCGGTCGAAAATTGAAGAAGGCTTATCGTGTGTCGCCGGTCTCGTTTCAGGGGCGACTCGAGATCATGAGCATCGGGGGGGGCAAGGGGGCTTTTCTACTCTGGATGTTGAAATTTGACATTTTCCTATTAGATTTTTAGCCAGAAAAGGTTGTTTTCTTAGTTTCTAGCGGGTTAATCGAAATCACACCATATTGACCCCCTCCTGGAAACATTCTGGGCTATCACTGGAAAAATCCAATGTTCCTCCCCTGGAAAAAATCCTACCGACGCCCATGCATGAGATGTGACCAAAATCCTATCATAACATCTATACTTTTGCTTGAATTCACAGACCAGCGTTTTGCTTACATTTGAAGATCGTCGACATCCACAGCAATCAGGGATGTCAATAACTTTGCGCTGACCGGGAGTGTAATTGATCGGAGATCCGCAAAGTCATTCGACATATCTGTGAAAGCTACCACTGAAAATAAGCCAAAGTGCTTCGCTTGCACTTGACTTTTCGAATTAAATGCAGTCTTTTGCTCAGTCCTGGCAGTACGTTGTCGCAAACCGTGCCTGACTTCTTTGCTTCTATGCAGACGCCAATGATTCGGCCAGTCTGTGACGTAACACTTATGACGAACTTTAAGACTTCCCGACGTTTTTTTCCTCGAGTACCTAAAATAAAAGCAATCCGTGTTAATTTGAATTGACTAAAAAGATCGTGAAATGAACTTTAAAGTAAATATGGGCTAGGTATGTCAGCTTTACAGCACTACTTCGGTCTATACGAAAGTCACGTAAAACTTCGTAGTAGCTATTTTTGTAGTAGTAGTTTGAAAGCGAAATTTCTGTTGATTTCCGCCTGTTTTGCAAAGTTATAACTTGTTCAGTTTTGAAGAGAGGCTCAAAGCAAGGCTAAGCGAAAAAGAACATACTTGTTGCGTTTCAAATAGTGCGGAAATGTGCATTCCCGCTGCGCTGGCGGCCTTGTGATGGTCTTTTTGACGCTGTTGTGGCGAAGGTGCGAACAGTACGCAAGCGCATAATCCCCCAATTAAGTGCCACAAGCCATTATCCTTGACTTCGTGTTCCTAGACCTGACAGCGGGTCACGCCCACTTCACCCGCACACAAGTTGCTCATAATCTTAGTCTAGGAACAAGCTATCCGGGCGCGTTTTGTACCTCAGGTAGATGTTCTCAGTCAACCCCGCTCACTTCTTTCAACGGTTCTCTTGGTCACAACTAAAATGTCTAAAGGACAAAGCGTCTTCATCACAAATTAATTGAGAAATCGTTTGATAGAAAATTCGCCTATTGTGCAGTTGGTTGTTTTTGTGTGTTCTTTTCAAATGTAAAAAAATCGCTCCCTACTGTAAATGGTGTCAAGACGTATACGACGCTGTGGTAATCAGCAGTTCGGAAAACATGCAGATACAAGTTGCCGTGCACTTCTTTTCGTCAACCACTCACCAATGCACTTCGGTATTGTTTGTTTGCAGTTCACCTTTGATTAAAGGTCATTCAAACTAGATTTCGTATTTACCGCAATGAGATGGTTTCTTTTCGTCCGACCCGGGCGTTTTTTGGACTTCCCGCGACCAAATGTCAACACCCAGTGTACAAACGTGTAGTTAAGCTTCGTATGATCTCGATTACGTCATTTAAAGCTTTCATTTTGTCATCTCCCGTCCGCCCGTGTGCTTACGTTGTTCTCGCTTGTGTGATTATGTTCGTTTGCAGGAATGTGATTCGAACCGTGACCAGAGCTAACAATAAATAATCCATCCAATGAAAGAAGCAAATGTTTGAGCGTGTCTTGGCCCACAGAATTGCGAAGCTGCAGTTTAGCGCTTAAGTGTTTGATTGGTGCTGCAGGGTTCAGAGATGCTTTTCTTCGTTTTGGTTTGAAAAATTTGCAAACCATGTTGCTACCGGAAGCTAGGTTTGTTTCAAAAACATTGACCTTTCATTACGTTGTGAGCGTTACGCCAAAAAATGGTTTGCGTGTAGGCTAATCAAGTCGTTAGTAATGTTCACCATTGATGGCTTGCGGGTTGAGCCCGAGTCATTACAGCGGTAGGCTGGGTTCGATTCCTGGTCGGGTTATACCGAAGACTTGCACAGAGGTACTTGCGGCTCTCAAGCCTCGTGCTCAGCGATACTGGGAAAGCACAAGCGCTGACTTGCCAACCAGCGCTGCATCCGCCTGGTGAAACGCATGGGGAGTGAGACCCTGCGAAGGACCAGGCGTCATTTGGGCTGCAGACCGTCCTTGAACGATGCCACTTATATTGTAAACGAAACAATTGGTTAAATGCGGCAAATAAAAGTATGCTGCTCTGAGTATAAGGCTTTATATGTGCCATGCGTTACCACGATTAATGAAATCAAACTGCGATGCAGGCAATTTTTAGCCGCCAGAGGGAATTGCTTGCATTTTCACACATGAAACTTCTGAAGTTTTCGCGTTCATCGTAAATATTCGTGACAGCAAAAGAAGGAAATGCGTCACGACAGTAGCTGACTAGTGAGTGCCACAAAATTTTAATTAGATTGGGAACGAAGTGTGAATCGATGTGATGATTCATGCATAGGAACGGAAATTTGTTTACTGCTCAGTAGATGCGCGTTTTGCAATGATTCGCAATGCGCTTGGAGACTAAAGCCGTCCCAACACGTTATAGATTTGTCTAATGCAGTGCTTTTCAACCTTTGGAAAGACCGTCCGCACTCTTGTTCAACAAAAATCTCATTCGCACAACCAACTGGCTTTGCCGAAGAATAGCCGTATAATCGGATTAGACTCTTAAAAACGATGTAGACATTTTTAAATAACCAAAATAACGAATAACGACTGCAAAACAATAAGCACAAAAATGTGTAAAGAACATCATTTTTTATTCAACGAATGTAGGCTAATTATACTAATGGCTTGGCTGTTGCTGAACATTTCTTGCAATTTTAGGTCAGTTTGGTACAACACCTTGCCCCAACGTTCATCGCTTTAGGTCATCTAGTGTCCCACAAAGAAAACAACTCTTACCTGTGTTGATATCAACCAATTAATTACCAGAGCACTAAACCCTTTTTCGCCCAATTAGTTGGTTGGCTTTTGCACAAGAACTTCGAGCGTTTGGATTTCGACGTCTTTGCGAGAGCCATCGAGGGCTCTTACCCAGAATTCAGCATGTTTTCCAAGGCTAATGAAAGCTGATTTGTGCCCAATGCCCCGGTGGATGCTGTTCGCCGAAAAGTCTCAAAATCCACAACTTTGATTGTAATTCTGTAGCCTGTTGTTTGGGGAAGTAAGCTTCAAAATTATCAATCAGACTGTGTATATGGGTGCTGGTTGTTTCGATTATACTTCGATCCAGATTCTGCTTCTTCCAACTTACACGTAGACAAAATCGAAAGTTTATAGCAGGGCTACTCAAATTGCGGACCGCGGTCCGAATCCGGACCTTTGGATGGTGACGGCCGGACCTCGTCAGCCTCTCAAAGGTGTATTCTATACCAAAAGTTTTTATCCAAAATCTTGCGCTTTTGGACGTACTTCTAAAGCACAACTCCTCGCCATCCGTACAAGTGATTGCCGATCTAACTGTTGTTCAGCTATATATTGCAGCGCACACCTGAGTTGGGCTTGTTATATTTATTCGGTTGCAAGTAATTGTTTCGTCATAGTTGTTCAATAATAGCTCGTCACTACAATGTCTATCCTGGTGAAAATAGTGGATTCAAAGCTAGAAAATAGCGATGAAACCTTTTCTTTCCGAAAGCAATGCAATTATACAAATTTACTTGTGCGCAATTATGAAAGATACTTGAGTAAGGGAAGAGTTTTGGTCCTATGGGAAAGAATTTTTTGCGGGAAGTCAACAAAATTCGAAGCAAAGCTAAGGTATTTTCAGCTTTTTTAGGAAATCATAAAGAAAGGGAAATTGTTGGATTTTTGGCTGACACAGTGTAACACCTCAACGACGTGAATGTAAAACTGTAAGGAGAAAAACATACTACTCTTGATTTGATCACTACCACTCGCCCTTTCCAGAAAAAGCTCAGTATTTTCAAACTTGTCATCAAAATTAACTTAGTAATTTTCCGAGGCATTTGGGGAGATAAAAGCAAGAAAATTCCAAATTTATTTTATTTATTGAAAAGTTGATTGCCAATATTGCCGAACAGTTTGGCGACTTTACTTTTCGAAAACAGTTGCTGCTTTTTCCTCAAAACTTTTTAGTGACAAACATTACCGAATTTTCAACTGTATCAAAAGACGCATGCACATGTGTGGACCGAAGATATATAGTGGAAATTGCATAGGTACCGCAGCTCTGCTGGGCATCTTCGCTTATATTTATAGGCAACGACCCATCATTCATTGCATTCACTGATGAAGGTGGCGGAGCGGAACTCCGGCCGCTTGACAGCAGTGGTGTAGATGCAGCCAAAATTCAACTGGAATTAATTGAATTCCAACAGAATGTAGTAGCAGTGAAAGAAATATTTTTGATGGCACACCTGAAAACGTGTCAAAGGAAGGTTTCTGGTATCTCCAAAATTTTTCCCACACCTCACAAATTGTCAGTAGAAATTTCTCACTGTGTTTGGGTCTACCTGCTGCTGCCGGAGGGGTGAATTGTCCCCTCCATCAAGCTACAGTAAATGTAAAAGTCAGCTTCGGTTTTAGTATTCGTTTGGTTTTCATCAATTGTTTTTGCGTTTTTCCGAGTATTTTTCGGTGATTTAGTGTTTTAGTATAGCCATCCGCATCCGAATTCTCCATCATTTCTGAGTTTTTTTTCTGAGTGTTGTTGGTGACCCCCTACAGTGGCCAGTGGACCCCTTTCAGGAACGTTTTCCCTCCTGGTTCAAACATCTAGTTACGCCATTGACTGCTGACAGTCCGCGTCTTCAAAAAAAGAACAAGTTTCGCATCTGTGTGACGAATAAAAACCTTCATCATTGCCTTCTACTCGGTGTCACTACTTTGGAACAAAAATTTAGGTACTGTAACTGCCAAAAAGCACAAAATGCCATTACTCCCACCAGCAGAGCAATAAATAATGCGGACAACTTTTGTCAATATCTGTATCCACTTACCGGATTTTGTAATCGCNTTAAATTCTCATATTGTGTTTTTTTGTTAGAAAAATCCAAGACATGTCACATTTGCATGATTTCGTGGGAGTGACCGGACCTCGGAAAATTTTGACATTTGTAACAGGACCCTTTCTTAAATTAACTGAGTACCCCTGGTCTACAGGGTTTTTAAATTCATCGGGTTTTTGTTGTAGATTTCTTCTTCGATATTTTGAATTACATGCTTTAACAATGTGATTTTGGAGGCCGCTTCGAATATGTCAATTCCACTACTTTAAAGANTTTCTGGTGGTTAAATATGTCCCTGGATAGGCTAGTACAGCAAGCCAAGCAAGTAGTGAAATGCAAGAGCTTTATGATCTTCCCGTCCATAAAACCACACAGGAAGTTCCTATCGCAAATTCCACACTCTCTCCACTAGCTCACTCTTTCACGAGAAAGCCACCACACTTCAGAGTGATAAACAAAATCCCAATTGCCTCCCATTTCTATGGCAGGTTCATCAAACTCACGACTTTTCTTAGGGCTGTTCAGTATTGCATTCACAAGTTTCACAACATCGGAAATAACACCAGCTAGTTGGTAATCTCTTCATTGCCTAGCTTCTTGACCACCCATGCTTCACGGTGTATGACGCAGCGGATACTCATAACTTCTGTCGCGACTTGCTTAACTGAGCGCAACAACGTCATTTCGGATGCCGACCATCGCCCTTGCACTGCCCATGGGCACAGTTTTGCATTTCAACCACATCGCACCGCGTTCCGAAAAGTTATTTGTCAACTTTTCGAAGATACTGGTTGCAGTGATGGCTATACCAGCAGGAATAGAAAACAGATGATCGGCCTGAAGATCGACGATTTCCATGCGCTCCTTGTCAGGAAAGCGAACATATGCGATCAGTTGAGCTTGCCAATGTAACGGGAAATCATTGCCAAGATCAGTCGTTTCATCGAATTGAATCCCGAAACAAGGCGCATCACGAAGATTGGCTAAAAGTACATTTTTCAGTGATCCAGCCACTACCGCACGCAGGTCCGCAACCAGTTGATATTTGCAGGTGGAGGCAAAATGGTTATAACTTGTTGTTGTACCTAACAACTAAACATGTTTTTGAAAACTTCAGGTGGTGCAATTGCCCAGTTCCCCCCCCCCCTTGGTTGTGAGCCTGACCACACGTCTCATTTGCAATGGAATATCGGGCAATGGCAGTTTTTTCACTTCGGTCACAGTCAGTGGCGCAGCCAGAATGAGGCCGAAGAAGCCATGGTTCCCCCGAAAAAAACTTGCTAAGATTTTTTACTGCTGCTTTGGATCAATTTCTACATGTTAAAAAGACGTCAGTGACTGACGACTTCACTGACTGCCCCTCCAGAACAAATTTCTTGGCTGCGCTACAGGTCGCAGCCATTGGTTCCTCCATGAATTTCTCGTGTTTCTATCTAAATGCAGGTTGTTATAACGCTTTCTGCCAGAGTAAATGACTCCCTTGCAGAGGACATAAAGGCATGAGCTACTTTAATGATGATAATACGAGACGCTGATCCGAGGGCGCCGCCATCAGTTGCTGAAATTGTCGCTGCTGTTCAACAAATCGTAGTGATTTTCGTTTCAAGAATGAAGCCGACTTATTTTTGTGTCTGAATGTTTATTGATGATGCATTTACTATTTGCCATACTAAGCCTGACTGGGATTAGGTAGGTAAAACTAAGCTGATGTTAACAACATTCGCGTAAAAACAGTAGTCAATGATTGATTGATTCCTGATTATTGGATGCTCATCGTCGAGACACTATCGTGGTTTCCAGCACAAGACATCACTGCTGAGATCAACAGCGTGCCCATGGCTCAGTACACGCATTGAATAGCTACGCTAGGCTTGTGCAAGTGGAGTGGCAACAAAAATCTTTACGCCATCTCAGCACATGCTTGGGCAGGCTTACAATTGTCTACATGTTTGCCCTGCAGTTGCACATCATTTGTTTCCATGACGACGTATCAATGGAACAAGCAGACAGAGTTTCGTTGTGGCTTTCGGTAATTTCTCATATATTTCTCTGTTGCGATGTTCAAACTACCGGGATAAGAGCGCAATGTCTGCCACTTTTTCGTTGTGCGTAGCACCATGTTTTACGAAAAAACAACGGGGTGATTCAATAAGGAGAGGCTGTTTAAAATATGTTTATGACAACACAACAGGGTTTTTTCATCCGCACTCGTCCGCACTGCGTTTGACATCCGCACCATAGGGTTTTCTCATCCGCACTAGTGCGTACCGTCGCACAGGTTGAAAAGCACTGGTCTAATGCGATCGATTTGTAGTGAACGCAATAGAAAGAAAACTAATTAAGAGATGACAGCAATACCTCATGTAACTATACTTATGTAGTAACAGGAGTATAGAATCAATGCACTTGGTTAATGCACACACACACAAAAAAAAGAAGTTTCTAGTACCCGAGAAACACAACTTTATATTGGGCTATGGAAAGTGCCAAACACTGCTTATTTTTTATTTCTAAAAGATTGTGACCAGATTTCTATTGCACTGCACTTCAACATTTTTGTACCTGTGTTTGAACGTGCTTTCAGTAATGCAGATTTCCGAGTTTAATTTGCCTCGTGTTATATGGAAGATCATCTGTGATGAGCTTGAAATCATCATTAATTGTAGCCGGTCGTTGTGATTGTACCAGCTACATTTAACGATTAACTTGCCCTATTCAAGACTAAGCATATTTTAGTTTCAGAATTTTCTGCGTTTCATAAATGCTAATAACTTTAAGAGTCACAATTCCAGATGTGTTCAAAATTCTATCGCTCGATTTAAAACAACTGATATTGGCTGTAAATGAAGTGAAGTTGCTATTTCCCAAGCACTAATTCCGTATTAACTCGTGAATTTATCAGGCCATGACAAGAAACAACATGCAAATGGCAAAGTGTTCGATTACTCACGAAACGTTTAACTTCGTACATTCCAGTGGCGCATCCAGGGGGAGGCAGTTTGTGGCAACTGCCCCCCAAAACGCCTGCGGTGCCCCCTTGAATGGCGCCCCTTTGCCATAAATGCGCCCCTTTTCAGTTCCCCTGGAAGTAGAAACTGAGATGAAAAATACTCCAAAATAAACAATTTTTTTCGCTTAGTTAAACGTCAGGAATTACATGTCGGACTTTGCCCAACCTCTTATCGATTAGCGTGAACAACGCTATCGTTTCGTAACATTACCACTGTTTCGTTATTTCTTTACCGCTTGAGAACTGCCCAGTCTTCACAAACGCAGTCGTTTCTCGCTTTCGCTTATTACAGTTCTCGACTTGCCGACTTGGGCTCGACTTGGGATGTACGCAAGTGGTCTGTTTTCTTGCAAGTTTATTTCTTTAATGCCTGACGACCGCCTTGAAAGGAAAAGGAAAGGCAGCAGTAAAATAGGAATGCAGTACGAAAAACTTGTAACTGACTCAAAGATTTTATGAGCCTCCAAAATGAAAACGAGAAACCAGTTTCAGGGCTGTTGTCAGTGCAGTTGGGGAGTTCGCAGTTTGTCTGCATCGTAGTTTTGCAACATAAAAGTGAATGGAAGAGTTTCTTGACGGAACTAATCTCCTGATTGACAGGGGCGTAACGACGATAGATGGCGCCCAGGGCAAGAAGCAAGTTTGGCACACCCGTGTTCGAACCTGAGGTCTTTCGGAAGCAAATGTACTGTATTGAAGCAAGTACTTATGACATTGTT
>JGI24159J19872_10004014_pt1 | contig 18644 bp, 7 predicted proteins | sample Ectturendosymbi4_FD_19872 | JGI IMG/M metagenome (IMG submission 19872) | reverse complement strand
TATCAGCAAGCCTTTAGGCAGAAGCGTGCTTTTTCGAGCCAGTTGCAAATTAGCCCCTTGAGCAGCGCTATTTCAAAACCTAAGCTAAACTAATAATGTACAACTTAGGAGAAAATAACTTTAATGAACTGCCAATGCAATATAAGTGAAAACTAACTTTATCACTTGTCAGTTGTTATCATCAATAAAGAGAAACAAATATCTCTTCTTGTGATGTGATAGGAAATTATTTATGATTTAATTTACCTGTTTGATGCAGTTGCCGTACTTGTATCAACTATAGTGTGCGACAGGGTTGTGCAACCTGCGGCCTGCGGGCCAAATGCAATACAACAAAGTGGATTTTTATGCCGGTCACTAGTTGTACCAGACAGCCTGTGTGAAACAAAGGCGCGGCCCGCGGCCCGCGGTCTAATCTGTTTAATTGCGTTTGGCCCTTCAGTAATAAAGGTTGTACATCCCTGGTATACGACAATATGTGAATCCGGCAGTCTCATTAATGCTTGCGATTTGCATCCCAACGAACACAGAGCACCTGGTGGTCGCTGTACAGCCTCATCATTTTAATAGCCAGTCAGTGTAATCAACTTGGTGCTTTAACCAAAAGCTAATAGGTGGAAGCAATGCGTAGATCTAAATGCTTCCCAACACTCCCTCTGCCTTCACTTCTAATAAGAACGAATTTATTGGAATCTGACACCATCCATTTTCATCATGACATATAGCAAGTGAGATTAAATCTGAAGAGCCTTTTTAAGATCGAGCAAGCGAGCGTTAAACTTATGGAGATTATCCCCGTTTTTTTCTGGTCGAAACTTTGAGTTAGCCAGGGGTTCCCAACCTGGGGTACATTTGCCTCTCCGAAGGGGTGCATTTAAGGTTAGCAATAGAAGGTAAAAATATATTTACATGTTGTTTATTTTCAAATCTTTATACATAGATCACTTAATATTATTTTCAAAAGTCATTATATGTATATTGTTAAATATATCTGTGAAAATTCATGAGAAAATATTTTGTCATAAGGAGTTTTAGGGGTACATGCTCATCTGTCAAAATTCTGAAGGGGTACATCCTTATCTGTTGAAATGCTGTAGGAGTACATGCTCATTTGTCGGAATGCTGAAGGGGTACATGGTAAGAAAAAGGTTGGGAACCCCTGAATTAAACTGTCTTAACACAGTCTTCACAGACATGTGTATAATAAACTGACACAACAGCCTTCCTTCGTTTCAAATTTGCATAACCTGTCTTAAGCAGCTTTCACGAAAACGTTTTTAACTTTCAACGAGAAACCTTGTAGTCTCTCTGTCTGTACGCATCTACAAAGGGATTGCACAACACTCGACAGCACATTCATTACGACGTAAATTTCCCCGAAAATTTTAACGCACAAGGGCGATGCCAGCGAAGTTAGGTGAGGAAGGTCAAGACTTTATTAACAAATAACAATTGGCCTTGTTCTAACAACAACTTTACAAAAACTGCTCTAGTGTCCGACCGCCCGAAATTCTTTTTCGAATTAACCAGTCATGATATTACATACTTAATCTACCGGGTCTGCATTGAGGGCAAAAACCAGAAGAGTTAAAGTCAAGGGTAAAGAGACGGCTCTAATTTACTAATACAATATTTATTGTGGGGCCCCTACGAATGGTCGGGGCTCTCCCCAACCGGGGGGTACGGGGCTGCCTTGCCACGGCACTGCTTCAGCGTTTATGTTCACGTAGTAATCGTGTGTATACGATGAGTCGAATGTTGCGAGCAGTTGCGGCCGTTGTTATGATAATTTTAACGTTCGTTGGTGATCGTGCGCACGCTTGTGTTGCGCCTGAAAGCTGCCGAATCTTTCCTAGAGACCAGTCAATGCCTTTTGAGAACACAACAGTGTGTAAGTGGAGAAAAATCTGGATTACGAGATGTGAAACGAGCGGATTTTACCCGGTATTGGCGATATAAACCGTATATTTTCGTAAAGAAAAACGTTAGATATCATTCGTACCACCAGTTTTACCCGGTTTTGGCGAAGATCCGGATTAACCGAGGTTTACTGTATTCTCAATCAGGGACGTTTTCCATGCTTCTGTAATAGTTTTGGAGTTGATTCCATGTTTTTGTAGTCGTTTCACTGTAATGTGAGGGTACCTTTGCCGGCAGGGGCGGAACGAAGTTACAAGTTTGGCGCCCCCATGTTCGAATTTGAGGTCTTTAGGAAGCAAATGTACTGTATTGAAGAAAATACTTGTGACATTATTAGGACTTTTCGGCGCCTCCCGCAGTTATTCGGCGTCCCCATAGTGATTCGGGGCCCGGGGAATTGTGCCCCCCTTGTACCCCCCTTGTACCCCCCTCGTTACGCCCTGTGTGTAGGCCTACTACAAAAACTTGCTTATGCTTGTCCTTACTATCTGCTGTTAGGCTTATACACTTTCCGTTAAAAAACTATTTCAGCCAATTCGCAACCCCAACCTATTCCTGGAATTAAAACATTTTAAGTTAACAAAATGTTTCTGTGTTGTAATCCTTGTTTAATTTGCAGAGATTTCGCCATCTTACCCCACAGGTAATCGCAATTTTTCCTTCCAGCTGGTTTTTGGCAGGTAGCAAAGTTCCATATATTAAGCACAACTACACCATGGAGATCTGTTTATCTCCGTTGCTTTTGGATTTTTCATTTTAAGAGTAAAAACACGAAATAGAATTTTGCAGGCATAACATGTAATAGTTTTCTCTGCTCTGGCACAGTAGAATCAAATTTCTGTTTTTCACAAATTCCTCTCAAGAGCAGTAAGTTTTAAGAATTACATGATGTTGATATCAACAGTAAATGGAGTTAAAAATTAAAGATTTTCGCCTTGTTCAGACCTGGAGCGCAGCATGAAGATTTTTGTGTTCATATATTTAAATAATGTACAGTAGCACTTGAAAAACGTTTGTTTTTGTTGTCTTTGTTTACAGGTGGTAAATGAATACAAAGTAGGAATGTTCTGGACTGAATGGAGCGCTTGTGATGGATGTGGTGGAAACGGCGAGAGAAAAAGGTTGGCTGGAATTGCTTTGAAATGAAATGTTTGTTCGGCGTGAATTTCACATCTATCCTCTCGCGTTAAAACATTTTTGAATGCATTATTGTCAGTCCCGGATTAACAATAGTAGCAAACGTAGCAATTGCTACGGGCCCCGCGCTTTTGGGGGCCCCGTGGTCTTCTGTGATATATTGTATTTATTACATTATATGTAAGATTTTTTTCAGTCTAAGAAGTCAGTATTTTGCAAAATTTGGCATAAGTAGTAAGCGAAGGTTTCCAATTGAAGGCTGTCTGTGTTCAAAAATTCTTGTTTGATTCTTTTTCTACAGTTACGTGACAAAAGGCGTAAGATTGCGCTAAGCAGTGTTGCCATTTTAGCTGATTTGCTGCTAAATCTAGCAGGATTTCTCATTGCTAGCTGTAAAATTTTCAAACTAGCAGTAAGCTGATTTTCTAGAAGGATTTTACCAACCGTTTGGCAGGTTTAGCAGGTAACAAATTCTTGACCAAAAACCTGTTTCAACAGTTTTTCAAGATGACAACTTTTACACCTTCAAAAAATATACTTCTCTTCTTTATGACGTTTTTAATTGGGTGACACCAGGAAAAAGAACAAACAGCTCCCTGCATTTATTTGGAATTTTTATTATGATGCAAAGAAGCTGCTTCAAGCAGATAATTGTATCATAATAACAAGTAATTAGATGGCTTGGTGAAGCCTAACTGATTTGCTTGTGTGCTTAGTGACCTCGTTAGATTGAAACACAATATTGGTAGAATATGTTTTTATCTCACGGCACGATATTTCTAAGTGGTTCAGTTGGGATGCCTGGTATAAAAACTTCCTGGTAAACCAAAGCTGCCAAAAGTTTCGACACATATGGTTGCAATATTCAGAACTTAAAAGTTGGCTCAGTGCCTACTGCCTATCCTGTTGATTCAAGAAAAGCCTTTTGCCAAGTTTGCAATGATGCAATCATACCGAAATATTGCGAGCTTAAAAGGCATAACTGGTGGAAGAAGCATTCAGATAAAACTAAGTAATTTTTTGCATGCTCCCTAACGTAACACAAAATTTTAGGTTACAAACAGGCCCGTAGCCAGCTTGGGACAGCAGGAGGGGTGAAGAGTTTTCTGATAGAAGCCCAAATTTTTTGAACTATGTCCAGTACTTTTGAACTGTCCAAAACATTTTCCAGGGAGGGAGAACAGTTTTCTAGGGGGATTTCCTCCCCCTGGTTACAGGCCTGGTTACAACGACCAAACTTAGAAAGTTGTGGGGATGAAGCTATGTTCAGATTGTTTATCGCTGAGCAATGTTCTACTGTATAAAAGCATCCAACCATTTGAAAGAGATCGTCAAGAAATGTGTGTCATACAAAATACGAGGTAAGCTGCAGTTACCTTGTTCAAAAAATTTAAAATGTTGACTGAAAGAAAATCGTGGCCGAAAAGTTTGTTGGCCAAGACCGGCATTTTCAGTCCGTGCTTATTGAGAGCGAGGGCACGACGAAAAATTAGTATAATGTATAACTTAATAGGTTTCTTTTAATCATATTAAAAATGACAGATTTTTTAACAGATTTTCATTGCTTTTAGCTGAAAATTTGTGACAAGACTTTTAATAGAATCTAGCAGTTTTTTGTGATACCATTTAGCAGATTTAGGTCACAACTATCTGGCAACACTGGCGGTCAGCACGATACGCTTAGAGTGTCATGTCACGATGCGAACTGGAGAGAGAATGCGGAGAGAAAGCTAGAAACACGGGTGCCTTGCCCACATACTTCATGGATTAGCAGGTGTTGAGATGTTTTTTAAACTTAGGGCCCCGCGCTCTTGAAATGCTACAGGCCCCGCGCTACCTTAATCCGGCACTGATTAATGTAATGCTTGAGAGGACAGGATTTCTAACTAGCTCGTACTTCTTCGTCGTTGCCTTCTTCAACACAATGCCATCAAAATAATTTCAAGCAATTTTGAAGAATCGGTGTTGGGGCCGTAAGAGATGCGGGTGTGTTCAGAATGAGGAGGTTTGGAAGTTTCCTGGGTTGTCAGAACAACGGATTGCTTTTACTCTAGTCAGTACGGGCAAGATGAATCCACGTCCTCCTTTTAGCAATACGCGGTCTAATTGAAACAACTTACTTGAGCTTAATTTCGGTTTAGTTCGGTTCAGTTCGGTTCAGCTAGAATGCAAAATTTGATGCAACAGAAATTTATATTTTTAAGTCAACATTTCCTACGAACGGGTTACCAACTGCGAAAAGGAGTCTAGCACAACCGCTGCTGTCCACTAGCCGTGGCGTTGGTCTTTGATAAACCTAGAAAATGTACTTGCGATTTATAAGATAGTTATCTTTGTTCTTTCTCAGGTGGAACGGTTGGATGTTTGCTGTAGCTTATCTCAAGTTCCATGCGATGCATACTTCAAATGTGCCAGTCCAACTTTGCTTGGATCGACAAATTTAAGCTTGCATTTTGCATGGCACCTGAAATAACTCAGCTGTCGGTCAGTTAATTTTGAACTGTGACAAACTTCGTTAATGTTCATGACATTGAATGTCTGCTTACACACATAGCCCAAGCAAAGAAATCTTCTGCGCCATCCTCCGGAGGTTTGTGTTGCGATTCTATATATTCCCTACATGACCTGCAACGTTTCTGATGCGAGTTTAACACGGTTAGCCTGGGTTCGAGCCAGACCCGTAACCAGCTTGGGACACCAGGGGGGACGAGAGTTTGCTGAGACTGGCCCAAATGTTTTGAACTATGTCCAATACTTTTAAACTGTGCCAGGGAGGACAACTGGTTACGGGCCTGGTTCGAGCACTCAAACCAACGTCTTTTCAATGATACCTATGGTATTCCTGCCGTAATACTGCACCTTCCGATTGTATCACGTTTAGTTTTACAGCTCATGCCCCACTCAAATGTGATGCGCGGCGAGAACTTATTGTCTGTAAAGTATAACACTTATGGCATGCCACATACATATTGCGAGAAATGCGCTAAGCCGTCTTTTGCAAATGAAAATTTTGCAAGGACTTGGTTTCTATTTTTGATATTTTCCCGAAAAGTCCAAAATCATGAAAAATTTGGGCCTAATTTTGTTCCGTTTGTGTTTTAGCCGATAATTTAAGTCCAAAATGATGGTAAAATTCAGCAGAAATTCGTTAAGCTTGACAGCTTTGGCTCTTGCGTAAGCAAATATAGGATAAAGTTTGGACGTTTCGTATCTTACAGTGGTTCGTTTCAACCTCAAGGCCCCCCTTGTAGAAATCCCACTGATTAATTGCTATCAATTTGATTTGTAAGCCGAAATAGCAAAGGGTTCCTACGTTAAACTCGATCTCGACACATGCCGTGCAGAAAAATTAAGTGCTTCAATCTACGACACAACCCTCATTACAAGTTATACTCGTGCGGAGAATTTGATGCTAGGGCGAGTTCACATTTACATCGCAAATAATCCCAGTTCAGTTTAGAAAGAGTCCTTATAACAGCGTAAACTGCGATATTTATAGCGTTAACAGAACCGAATTATTTCTCTCAGTTTTTCTAGGTGCCCTGATAGTGACGACATAAAAGAATATACAATGATCGAACACCGCAATCACGCGCACAAGAAAAAGTCTCCGTGGTTGCACTTGCAGACAAAGCGATCGCTAAGTCGAGAACCTTCGATGTACTATTTTTCTCTTGAAGTCAAGGTGCTTTATTAGCGAACTAATGCAACTTAAATGCCTGCTATTAGCTACAGTGATCTTCGTGTCAGCTGAGGATTGCCTCATGTAACTTGCAAAGCACAGAACATCATAAATACACCAGCTGCAAAATATGCGACAATAAAAATAAGAGTGCAAAGCGGCAGAACGATCTGTTCTGTACACAGCGACTTGAGATGGTCATGTAATCGACTATGCCAGTTTCCAGCAAGACGTCATAAGAACGGATGCTAGCTTATGTACGTTTGATAAAGCAGTTGGAGCTAACATCGAAGATGTTGTACAACGACAGCTACTGCGTTGTCACAACGTTTGGAAATGCAATTTGTTTCAATGAATCATAAAACCGACTCCAAGAATTATAAATTCATTCCAAGAAATTATAAATTCATTTTAAGATCGTCTTCCCACTGCTGCTTCTGTTTCAAAGTCTTGTGTCAGGATGCAGGCAACGAGCTGAAGCGACACGTCAATTTTTTCAAAATCAGAAAACCGACAGCTGGATACATGCCGTCCAGTGCCATGCTGCATTTCATCATATTTCGGCTGGCCTTCCTCATTGTAGCCGGTGTGGAAATTTAATGAAAGACTTGTTTGAAATATATCTGGATAAGAAATACAGCTTCGGTTTGAAGGCTTTCACATTTGTGTACATGTCAGCACTTCCACACAGCAAGCCACTCAACAGTTTGTCGGTGAAAAAAACATTTTCTGAGTCTGTAAATTTGTCGCTAACCTTTCAGCACCTGCCTTCTGTCCCTTGTTTGGTTTTGCTGCTTGCTNGGTTAGTTGGTATTCTTCGTAGCAAAGTGACGGCTGATATGGCATTCTTTATAAGCNGTAACATTTTCNTGACATTTAGAGAANTGAAGGCTCTAGGTTTGCTGTTGTACTTTCGNGGAGTTTGCCTGCCGTGCTTTGCTTTCATAACTTTGTAATGATTCCGACTGCACACAGTGGCATGGCCAGCCCAAAAATTTGGNGAGAGCCAAAAAATTTTGGGGGGGCCNAAATGTTTGATTTTACGCGAATAACACTAATTTGTTTGGAAAAACGCCTCTCAAAACACAAAATGACTATATTTTCTAAAAATTTGGGGCGGGCTATGGCTCCCCTCTGGCTACGCCTATGACTGCACATACAGTATCTACATTTCAGCAACAATTCTTCACAAGGGCTGCGCAGCTATATCTGCTCGCAATGTGTTTTACTAGGAAATCGATTCCGCGTCATTTACGCATCTTCAGACTTGTAATAGCAAGCAGAAGTTTACGGGTGAAATGGTAAAAAACTAAAGTAAGACTTAGAGAAAGCACGCGAACAAGAGTTTCAAACACCCGCTATATGACAATAATGCGGTTATCACCGAAGCCAAAAAGCAAAACTAACGTCAATGGGGCGGCTAGCTTCAAGCATACGTTGCTATGAATCACGCAAACATTGTTCTGCGCTTGAGACCTGTTCAGCTAAAAACTGCTAACAAACATTTTTGAAAGTCTTGCAAAAATCAGTGTACAGCAAGCTGCCGTTCATCAATTACGTTTTTCAAAAATTTTTGGTCAGGTTAATCCTACAAACGCCATTATTATGAAACCAAATTCTTTTAAAGGGCAAGGTGAAAGCATGGAACGGAGTCTTGTACTGGGGAAACATGGATTGGTAGAAATATGAGATTAGATTGGCATTAATAAGAAAACATGGACAAGCCCTTTTAGACCAAAAAGCTTGAAGTAATCTTGCTATGCTCCACCAAAGATATCCTGTTAGTCATTACGTTACATTACAACAAGCGACTTGCTCACAGGAAAAGCTTTAAAAGAATACCACGAACAATCGTCGAGTCATACGGAATTAAGTCGTTTCCGGCTGGAACTCAACAAATTCTACTTCCGGCCGTAACGGATTTCCGATACATCCCTAGCTTGAAATTGTGTCAAAACTATGACATAAATCGCTGTCACTGCTTCAATGCTTTGTGCTGCTGAGCAATGTGTTTTGCGGGATGAGTTCATTATCATCATAACCCAACATTTTTCGTAGGGAATAAAGTTNAGAAACGTATAGTTCGCTCGCAAAAGCGGTATTTCAAGTTTGGACAGTGAANAGCTTCAAACTGCCACAGACACCACATTTACTGCTCAATGCTTAGGTTTGGATTTTGTCGCGTCACTTGGCCGGGAGCCGAAGTTCACTGCCAATCTCCAACCGTTCCTGTTTTGCTTCGTCCCATCGCAAGAAGCCGACCTGAGGAAATTATGATCGAAGTATGCTACGACCAGTGCGAGGAAAACCAAGGTACTCTCACCAGTGACGTTGATATTCCAATTATGAAAAGATTGTATAAGAGTAGTAACTGCGAAGTTCGCAACAAACACAATAGGCTTCTTAATGTGTAAGTTCATTACATGACATAATCAACGATTGCATGAGGCAGTCACCATTGGGTAGTTTCTGGTTTAATATTTTTCCAGCAACAAAAAATCCAAGGTCAGTTGCTGCCATTGCGTTGTTTATTCGCGATCCTGTGAGGAAGCTTTGTCACTCGCCAAAGAACTTGGACTGTGAAAATTAAAGTTGCCAAAGCTGTCATTCCAGCATTCTGAAAGTTTCATTCTCGCGATAGATGCCCCGATTTAAACGTTACTGAATTCATTCATTTTTATGCACACGTTTCCACTGGAGAGGGTTGCGGGACCGGCAGTTCTAGGACTCGAAATATCTCACGGGTTTCAGAAATCTCACACAGTCTGCTGCCTCCACACCAAGGCAGGACCAAGCAAGGTCGGAGATGTATTCACACCACCTGGTCCTTGGTCAACCTCCGGGTCGCTTTCCCGTGAAGTATTTCGAGTCCTAGGGTCGCTTTTCCATGAGGTATTTGGTCAACCTCCAGGTCGCTTTCCCATGAGGTATACCTAGCAGGACTTTCCTCTCCAATCTTTTCTGAGACATTCTGGGCACGTGGTCTAATTGTCATAACTGGGATCTCCCTATTTGGAGAAGTTTCACGACACAGTAAACCTCGGTTAATCCAGATTCGATTTGACCCAAGATTTTATCCGGTTTAGGCGAAGATCCAGATTAACCGAAGGTCGTTGTTTCCAGCCTGACGTCATCTAGTACTGAGACATCGGTGAAAAATTACTTAAACTGAACACATTTACGACCCAACAGCAATTTTTTGCTGAAACAAAACGAATTTATTGATGAATTTACAATGGTACATCAGACTAATAGCAACCTGTTCCAGGCAGTTACAAACAATTTTAAGTTCATAATTTAAGATTACTTGGCTGCGAAGAAATCTGTTTTTTTTGACAGACGCAGAGATTTCTACGACTGGTCCATAAACAGTTCTATTTGGAAGGCAACGCCAGTGCTCTCCAGACATTATACCGAGTACAATACACTCAGGCGCGCACTCAACACTGATCAATAGATGAAACCGTGATACGGCAGCGTGATATGCTATGCCCGTGTGTGACGTAATAATCGTATCTACGATTAGTCGAATGTTGCGCGCAATTGCGGCCGTTGTCACCATAATTCTAAACGTTCGTTGTTGATCGTGAGCACGCTTGTGGTGCGTCGAAAGCTGCCGAACCTTTCCTAGAGACCAGTAAGTGCATTTAAGAACACAACAGCGTGTAAGTACAGAAAAATCCGGATTACGAGTTGTGAAAAGAGCAGATTTTATCCAAAATTGGCGAAGATCCGGATTAAAAAATACGGATAAACCGAATATTTTTATAAAGAACAACGTTAGAAAGCATTCGTACCGCCAGTTTTATCTGGTTTTGGCGAAGATCCGGATTAACCGAGGTTTACTGTGCATTCAACATTTTACGAATTTCACAGCTGCGCACTTTGTCGCGAAGCGTCACAACGTGAACTCTTCGTCAAAATCCCGTCTTTGCCGCTTGCACTTGAAATATAGCACTCTTTCAGTTATTATCCAAGATCCATGACCATAGGTGTTGATCCGAACAAAGACCTGTTTAGAAATTGAAAGCTTAGCGGCGTTTAAAATCTCCTGTTTTGTAACCAGGGAAGATAAGGTCACGTGGTGCTTTACCGGTCCGTGCATCAATTTCCTTGTTCCGCCTTTTGTCACTCGTGCATACCACCTCGAATGCTTGAACTTCTCCAATTATACTTTTTTGCATTAATTACGTTTTCGGTCGGTACTATCCCGCCGAGCAGTTTTTCCAAATTTTGAGATAAAGCCTTGTGCAATGCACTCAGGGTTCACAGACGAATGTGTGCTTACCACTGTTGTAATGCCGAATGAATGTGATTACAGCGTAAACATTAATTTCCTGATTTTTAATTGCATTATCAAACCTTTTTCACAAACAATAAACACCGTGTTAGTTACGTCGCAACTAATGCTTTTCTGTATTGAGAAGCTTTTTTGTTTTTTTCGCTTGTTAATAATGGCCCTTTTCATGTTCTAGGTTCCTTCATATAATAAGCAGTTTTGTTTTTCTGATTTTCACCCCAATATTCTATTCAATACAATAACTTAAATTACAATTGCTTGATTTGAAAAAATCGTAATTTTAATTAAATGAAACAAACTTTGCCAAACCGTAATTAATTAAATTTTATTACAATTACATGTGACTCAGTCACAAGCGGGCGGTTTGGACATTGCCATATCTACAACAAAGTTGAATCTGCGCAGTAAATTTGCAGTTATTTCACTGAAAACAAACATTAAGTAACTAAACAAAAAAAGTTAAATCCATCGGCTGGCTGCTCTGCAATTGTAAACTGTACTGCGTAGCATTTTAATGTGACTTGCTTGGCGGTACAGCTCATACGGAACCTAGATTACCAATTATCTGGAGTCTAAAAGATATTCTTGTAGCGGTTTCAACAAACTTTATGCGTTACCGGGTGTGAAACTTTTTATTTTAGAAGCACTACAAAAATATTGATTTGATTGTGGAGTCGTGTCGTATGCACAACCCAGACGTTTTTTGCACAACCCAGACGTTTCGAAATTTTGTCAACTGAGATGCAGTTCAAATGCATTCTTCTTACGTTAGCTGCCAGGGTACCGCTTGACCGCTCTGTTCAATTTGTTGCGTGGGTTTCAGTAAGCAGAAGCATAATGTAGAGTAAAACTTTAGTGTTTAGCCAACGAGTCACACATTTTCTTCCCTGGCGTCGAACCTTACCGGTTTCTAGAAATTAAGTTTAGGCCTCTTGTGTTTGTCATAAAACAGTTTCAGCCATCGTCTAAAACTGATGATTGCAGGTGAAGGTCGGAGGAAAAGAACAGACATCAGAAAGCCTTTGTAACACAGAAAATCGGAGTAGGCACATTATTAGGGTCTGCTTATCTGCCGATAAACGCGCCAATAGTTTTTACCAATCACCATTGTATGCACAACAGAGATGGGAGAAAACTTGACATAGAAACGAGAAAGCTTTTATTACGCGTAAGTAGGGATCATCCGACTTATTGAAAAAGAGAATTTGGGCAAGGTTTCGCTGACTTTCTACTTTTCGTACCATTAAAACATGTTTCGTTATATGAGTTATGCAAGTTATGCATATTCGGAAATATTAGTTGACTTACCACATTAAAATTTATATTCCTTGGATTAGTTTAAGTGTCAGTGAAGGAGTTGGACTAAACCCGAAAGAAATGCGATCTACAAGCTTGTTTACTAGAATAGAAAATATTTTCTGTTTTCTGTATAGTAACACAAAAGTAACACAAATCAGAACAAACAGAAGCAAAACGTCGCTCTAGCTTGTATTTCTCAACTTGTAAACGAAAAAAATGATTATCTAGTCAAGTGTCTGAAGCGAGTCAACGTTTCCATAATTTTCGCAATTATCTCCGCTAGTTCAAAGGTTTCAAACTTTCATGTGTTTACAACCAGTACCGTACAAGAAGACTACCGCCCATGACCTCTTGAAGGAGTACTTTATGATAAAAACGCCCAGCAGGGACAATAAACATACGCGAAAAATAGCATGTAAGGGAAAGAACACGACAGGTGTATAATCCAACTAAGTGAAGAAACGCAACGAAATACATCATTTTGTTGAAAGCAAAATATTAACTGAAGTTTAAGAAAAACATCCAACCATTTTTAATCATTTACCACGAATGATTGTTTCTGCGTACGTAAAACCTTATAGATACAGGCATGAAAGCTGGTTTCAAAGTCTGGTATTTTAATGCTTTCCCTGTCTACTGTATGACCCTATTCAACAGCACGCTGAGTTAAAAGGCGTGTCAACTTTTTCTTCTATCTAGTGTACATTCATTCGTATTTCGAAGTTACTTCTGCTTTCCTAAACATAATTTTAATTACAGTCCTGGCAAGACACAGAGCATGTAGGGCCCCGTTGTACTTTTTTAGCCCCAACTTTACCAGTGAATTTGTGTGGAAATGAATGCATCGCAGTACAAATTAAGAGGCATGAACAAAGCACATATCAGCTTGACCTATGATTATGATTCTTGACTACTTCAGTATAAAATGCTCACCCTTTCAGAATTTCTGGGACGTTTCTTGGTGCACTTTGCATCAATCATTATGAAAAGGAAGGATTCCACATTGAGCTCTTACTGCTCGTGAAGGAGGAGAAAGTGTTTTGGATCTTCTGCCCAGACCCTGGCATGAAAGTTGTACGCCAAAAATGCAAGCGGGCTGCAATTTTCAATATAAATTGCAGATTAGGTCTCAGGTTTTCCAAACAAAAAAACTTAATGATGTTTTAGGTTTTACAACTTACTTATCCGTGGCTTACATGGTACTATCCTTAATTTTCATGACAAAGTAATTTCGATACAAGCAGATGCACGTTTTCGTGATTTGGAAAAGGAGAAACATGTGGGGATGAAAGTGGGAATATCTAAGTTTAAAGATTATATTATCGGCCACAATCTACAGAGGGACATTTATGCAGTCTATCAGATGCAGCTGTTAATATTAACTGCGTCACTACAATCTCTAAGTTTCCTGACTCGCGTCTCACTTTGTAAGGATGATGTGGTGACTCCAATTAATTCACATTTTTCGAAAAAAGATTTCAATCAACCCTGTAGCCTACTTTAGGCAAGTCGACTCGGTCCCAATTTATTTACTTGTGAATCGAATCTAGCCATATCATCAAAATCGGGCATTCGGTATGAGCTTAAAAAGTGATAGACAATTCTTGGTGTTTGACTCGAGATCAATTCAAGCTGAGAATCTGTTTGCTCTAAGAACTTTGTGAATTGGCTCGAACGAGGTCAATGAATCGATTCCGAAAAAGTTGAATGACTTAGTATTGACTTGGATTCGAAAGATTTGTAAGTCGACTTTACTTGGGTCATGAATAATGTGACTCTGCATCACTAACTGTTGCAATAAACATCTAATTCGCCCTACATTTTCTCAATGCGAACGCTGGTCAAATTACACATGTTCTTCATTAGCCACAAAATTTTTAATTTTAAAATTACACGTTGTTCTTTCAGAGCTGACTCTCGTGCGCAATCAAAGAGTAACGCTGGAAAGCAGATCTGACGTGACTTTAAGCTGTCAAGATGAAGTCACTGTTAGGACGACATTACGATGGGAACGCGACGACATCACGCTGAGACGAAGTGATGTGAGTTTTGGATATTCGAAGAATAAAGGCGTTTACGTGACGAAAAACAATTCATTGGTTTTGCGAAAAGTGGTGGTATCAGGAGGTGGAACTATAAAGTAAGTAACAATATGTTGCTCGAAAATAGAACGTAGACTGAAAACTACCATTTAATGTGCATTCCAGGACCTTGTGATTGAGCATTTTTTAGCCTGGATAGTAAGTCAACCTTGTTCAAAGTATTAAAAACGCTAAAATTAAGATGATTTAACTGCATTTTGTTGTTTCACATTTCAGGCATATTTATGGTATAAAATTTCTCACGTGCACGCCTTTATTAAAAATTATATCTTTCGAGTTTCATTGTAAAAACTTTCATTAATTAGAAATTGCTTAAGTAGAAATCTGAGAAGACCTTAAGCAAGAGTAAAGCACAGGCAGCTTTTGCTATGTAGCTTTGATGCCGAATATGGGACAAGCTCCTTTTAACGAAAGGCAAAAAAATAATTTTGACGTGATTTCAGTGATGATACTGACCATGCTTAGATTAAGAATTATCGTACACGAGGTAATGGTTTCTGCTAGCACTACAAATTTTCGTGTATTTGTGAGCAATTGTTTTCGAAATAGCAGATTGGTAACAAAAATGTCAACGTTTGTCCATACAGCGGCCTCAGTGATGAGTTGTTTTGTTTTCTGAAAAACAGAAACATATTTTTTTATCTTAAGTGCTCCTACTAAACAGTGTTAAATATTTTTACTGCCTCATGAACCGTTCTTTGCTGTCGCTTTCGTCATGGGCGTCCGCAGAAAATTTTCCAGGGGGAGCAACGTCGATATAATACTTATCCTTTTCAGGTTGCTGACGATGCAATGCAAATGGACGTTCACAAAACGCGTTACCCGTTCTTCACTAAAAAGAAAATACCCCATGTTACGGCAACAGTCACAAAAAACGCTCTTCGTTGGCAGCAACAGCCAGTTATATTACTTTTATTTACAACAGGGCTGTGGAGCCGGTACTCAAATTTCAGGTTCCGGCTTCAGCTCCGGGCATCTAAATTTTTTGACTACGGCTTCAACACCTAGGAGTTTCTGGCTCCGGCTCCAGAACAATTTGGCCCAAAAAATCAAAACCATGTATTATTTGTATAACTCTCTTGCCCCAAAAACTATGTCTGTGGAACCGGAACCCAAATTTCAGGCTCCGGCTCCATCCTCTAAAAATGTTTGCCTCCGGTTCAGAGGCGCAGCCAGAATGAATCCGAAGAGGCCATAGCCCCCCCCCTTGTTAAGATTTTTCGCTAGTGTTATATATCAATCTCAACTGTTCGAAAACAAACGGAAGGAATAGTCGGACTCATGTAGCGTCGTGTTCTCTCATTGACCAAGGTTTAACGTGACTTTTTGCGATTGGATGCGAAACTATGCGAGTAAAGCATGCAACTTTGTTAGAAACTTGCCAATCAATGCGAACAACACGAACTGAGGTGCAGCCTGAATGAAATGCAAGGGCGCAGCTTTCTTGCAAAGAAGTACGAATTCAGATGAGACATTTGACAGGATTATTTGCATGAAGTATTGCCGAACCAAATACAAACATAGTTGGTCAAGACATGATCAACCCCAAGCGTCCCACGCAGAGTGTTATGCAACAACGCAATGTTTCTCACAGCACGGTTGGGATTGTGGGTATGCGATGCCAGGTAGTGATATAAGGTCTCAATTTTGAAATGTACAGCAAGTCACTGTCAACGCAGCACACAAATTTTTTTAATACCACATTTCTTGCAGTTTTAGAGAGCAAATACAAAAAATCATAATCAGGCAAACCATTACGAGTCGCCAAACAGCCACGGTGATTTTGTGTGTAAGCTGGTGTTGATTCTTTGTTTTCTTTTTAGGCGGAGCAAAACCCATTTGGGGCTCCTAATACTTGCAAAATTATTTTGAAATAAATAAAAATTGAGGCTAATTAATGTGCATCGTACTTCAACAAGAAGTACTCTTTTGTAGATCATATGAAACATTACGTTAAAACATAACGGTACTCAAGAAATGTGACCATATTACCATTTTTTAAACATGACTTTTAAGTGTTCATAGTAGAATCTAATCAAGGAAAAAATTAGAAAAAAAATCATTTAACTAGTATGTCTGCTAATCCTAAACTCACATTCGATTCGACCTTGTATCAGCTTGCGGCGCAAGTTTAACAATCAGCAAAATGCACAGCACACCTTCGCGGTACACTATAAGCACTTGCGTCCTGCACTGCAATTACTTGTTAATTTTAAACTTTTCAGTTATTATCTTACACATGTGCGCAACATTCGAGGGCCACTGCTGTTAGATTAGATTGTATTGTGAACTGGCATGTTTCCAATCAAATTTCATTTGAAGTATCTCTTAGTTTAAAACTCTTGGTTTATTAGAGAGTTTTTATTAAAGATTTGTTTGAAAATGTTTAATAATGAAAGACGGAAGGGAATATTCACTTTAATGGACACACTGGGACAGTAATCGTAAATGTCTTAAATTCGACAAAGTAGGCAAACCTTCAAGTTCAACAATAATTACTGCTAATAATTATCAATACATCGTGTCAGGAAAATGCACTGCCAGCAATTCACATTAAAATACATCACACTTCTTACAAAATCCTTTAGGCCAAACCAGTTTTATCACCGGGCGAGATTAATTTCGCTATATTATTCCGAGTTTGTTAGTAACAAACACCCAACCGTTCCTTCAGCAGGCCCGTAAATAGGGGGTAGCATGGGGCGAAGGCCCCCTAGAAAAATTTTTTTCCTCCTGGAAAAATGTGCTAGACGAAGTTAAAAACTATTGGACATAGTTAAAAAAAATTGTGCCCCTCTCAGAAAATTATTCGCCCCCTTGGTGTCTCAAGCTAGTTACGGGCCTGTCCTGTTTCAGGTCCCTCAGTAGCTGTCGGGCTCCGGAACAATGTACATGCTGGACACACCTCTCATAGGCCTTGAACCAGTAACCCAAACTCTGGGCTGCGAGTTTAAACCTTGTAGATAGGCATACCATAAGTCCCGTTTTATCCAGGACAGTCCCGGTTTAAAGGCTTTGTCCCGGGCGTCCCGGTCAGTCGACCAAAATGTCCCGGTTAGGCATTCAGTCAGCGATCATACATAACATGTAGTCTCATAACAGAAGTAGAATGTAAAAGCCTTCATCTCATGTAAATTAAATACTGACTTTTCCCGCTGTGATTTTTACGAGAAAATAAAATCGAACAAAAATTTTTGAAGAACGTATTCTCTACACAAACGTATGATTAGGCGAATGTGTAACTTTACAAATGCTTGAACATTGCTTTGTTTCATAGTAAAATGTATAATTTCTATTTTTCTTGGTGTCTTAACTATAGGAATCCAAAATAGCTACATACTCCAAGTGAGATATAAACCACATTTATCTGACAAGGTTCGTTGTTCTGAAGCGTCCCGGTTTTCAATCATAAAAATATAGTATGCCTTCTTATAGAGACACTCCAATTGTGTCTTTTTCTCAAACATTCACACACTATTGCACTTATTTGCAACGTTGCCAGTCACAACAGCAACAAATGAACATTCATTTTCAACACTTCTACGGTTGCTAGCGTATCTACGCAGCATTATGGGGCAAAACCAGGCCCGTAACTAGTAAGAAAGATTTTCGGCCCCCCTGGAAAAATGTGTTGTACATACTTTGAAACTATTGGACACAGGCCCGTAACCAGGGGGAAGGGGTGCAAAGTCTCCCCTGCAAACCTTTTCGCCCCCCTGGAAAAATCTGTTGGGCATAGTTGAAAACCATTGGACATAGTTTGAAAATTTTTGGCCCCTCTCAGAAAACTCTCCGCTACCCCTGCTGTCCCAACCAGGCTGCGGGCATGATTGGACATAGCTTAACCGCTGGTTACGGCCCTGGGCGAAGCTGTCTGATGGATTAGATTTTTTGACGAATAAGCGTGATGTGACATTGATCCTGAGATGGTTATTGACGAGTTGCTCAAAAAGAAACGCAGACTGAATTTGATGTTTTAATTATGCTCGCAGGTATTTGTAAAGTCAAAGTTTGGCTATTGGTATCTTCTGATTTGTTCCTTTGAATCCACTTACATAACTTTTAGTTGATTTCAACTTATTCAATAGGCGTAATTAGTGATATTCTCGAGGACAACATTACACGGCGCTTCGCTTTCCGCTACTCTTAATGTTCATTGAAAACTGTTTGGTTAATAACTGCTTGATAATGATCACTGCGAAAG